>Ga0265797_10001446_pt1 | contig 41648 bp, 44 predicted proteins | sample P2T30metagenome_FD_192433 | JGI IMG/M metagenome (GOLD analysis project Ga0265797, IMG submission 192433) | Plant litter microbial communities from East Loma Ridge, Irvine, California - P2 T30 | ecosystem: Environmental > Terrestrial > Plant litter > Unclassified | place: USA: California...
ACCGCAACACCTTCTCCACCCTCCAATCCTTATATCCATACCGTAGTTTCGTGGCTCGGGCGCCGGAGTAGTCGGATTGCCGACATGCTTGGTCGAGGATCAATAGGCCGACGACTTCGTGCAGGGTGGATGGCGAAAGCGGGTTGACGGGATGGATTTTCCCGAGGAGGGAAAGCAGAGACGGGAGGTAGGAGGACCAGTCGTGGCACAGGATGCTGACGTGGATGGCGAAGGTGTAGGCGCGCAGAGCGAAGGCGTCGGTGCGTGAGGACGCGGTTATGGCTTCTCGTAGCTTGCGCAGGGAGGCGAGGACGGTGGAGAGTTCTTGGATGGAGGGCGTGAAGGCCTTTTGGGGGATGGGGTTGTGTGGTGTGTTTGTGGAGGTTGAGGCGAGGGGTGGGCGGGTGGTGGGTTGTTGACGGGCTTCTGGTGGTGCGTGTTTGGAGAGGGAGAGCGAGGAGAAGGAGGACGTGAGTTTGGAATTGGCGGTGGGCGCTGTCGTCGACTTGGTCGTGGTGGTCGTGTCGGGAGGGGGGATGCTGACGTCTATGAAGAGGCGGTCTAGTTCGTCGCGGTTGAGGGCGCAGAGTTTCATGTAGCGTTCTATTATGCGGTTGAAGTAGATCTCTTGTGTTTTGAAGTCGTTCAGCCTGTATACTCGTTAGCCATTGTGTCGAGACGTATGGGGCGAGAGGGCTATACCGTGTCTCTCCTTTGGAAGGCAGTCCGTATGTCTCCAGGACATCTTCGCGGACGGGCTTCAGCCGGTTCCATGCACCTGAGGCGGCGCGACGGCTGCTGGGTCGGCCGGGATCTGAGGACTTCATTGCGCTGGTGGTGGAGTTGGGCGGTCTGGTGGAGAGCACGGGAGGTCAAGTTATGTCAAAGACTCTAACAACCATGGCTGTATATCACCTAGCGTATTTGCGACACATGGTGTGTGGTGGTGAAAGCAACCGCGCTTGAGGCTGGGAGGAAGGGAAGGTGGGATGGAGGGGCAGCGCACGACCTCGACGCGTCGGAAATGTCTTGTCTCGTGACAACAGCGAGACCACTGACAATGTTGCCCATAAAGAGCGATTGCGCTGTCAAGGTCATTGCTTTGCTTTAGAAGCGACGTGTTGTCCTCGCAAGCCTGACCGGACGCGGTATAGTCTACCTAGATCGCGTGTAGTCCCTGAGGGTATTCGCGGATTCTCCGAGGCCGCTTCATGACATGTGAACTTCCAACAAACACTCTTATATTGCAGGCCGCCCCCTCAAATCTGAATCAAAAGATTCAAATCAAATACATCCATGATGGAAGCAGCCAAGGAAGCAACCTCAAAAGCCGCGCAAACCGGGAAAGAGCTGGAGCAAAAGGTTGAAGAGAAGTTGATACTACTATGGGACGAACTCTCGCCATGGCAGCAAGACAACCACTACATTCAGTCGGGATACCGCGCTCAATCCAACTCATTTGTCAAGTCCTGGAAGAGTCTCGGATATCTGCACAACGAAACCGTCAACATCTACACCCATCTCATCGGAGCTGTGATGGCTGCCATCTCCTCCGTCGCACTCTACAATACGTTGTCACCTCGTTATGACACAGCGACGCAAGAAGATGTCTGGGCCTTTAGCTGCTACTTCGCAGGAGCTGTAGCATGTCTGGGCATGAGCGCGACGTACCACACCATACAAAACCACTCGCACGAAGTCGCTGTCTGGGGCAACAAACTCGACTATCTGGGCATCGTCTTCTTAATCTGGGGCAGCTTCGTACCCATCGTATACTACGCTTTTGGCAGCGAACCAGAACTGCGAAGGACGTACTGGACCATGATCACGACGCTGGCAGCTGGCACGTCAGTCGCAGCAACACATCCCAAATTCCGCACTCCCGCATTGCGACCTTTTCGAGCGCTCATGTTTGTGCTCATGGGACTTTCCGCTGTCTTCCCTGTACTTCATGGCGTTCAACTGTACGGTGTCGAACATCTGCGCAAGAGCATTGGCTTGGATTGGGTCCTTTTGCAGGGCGCGCTGTATATTGCTGGTGCCGCTATCTATGCTGCGAGAATACCTGAGAAGTGGAGTCCTGGGAGTTACGATATCTGGGGCTCAAGCCATCAGATCTTTCACGTCTTGGTTGTTCTTGCGGCAGCTAGTCATCTCGTGGCTTTGGTTGCGGCGTTTGACTACGCACATACGCACAGGATGGACAAGGTGATACATGGTATGGGAGGCAAGATTTGGACATGAGTACACGATGCTATGGCAAAGCGCAGTCAACCAAAATGCTTAACATCTTCAATGACCGACTCAAGAGTGTAGTCTCGTCCTCTTCGAAACCCTATTCAGAATGCCATGCCGTGAAGGAAGCGATCGACAAGGATGTATTTCGAGAACGCGCACAGACCAGCCGATGACGCCGTGGCTCGATCGCCAGCCACCTTCCCCATAGATTGCACAGATTGGCGTTTGTGGGTCAGGGCAGCCAATCACGCCTCAGCACCGCAGCTTCCGATCTTCGAGAGCTCTTTCCCAGCACTCAGGTTCCCGGCTTCCATTCTTCTTTTCCCTTCCACACCGCCCGTCGCGTCTCTTCCAACTACTTGCGCATCATTTCTACGCATCACCGCATCCATTGCACCTTTACGCGCATCAATTGCTGTTCCGCCCCGCTTTCGCGACTTTACACGCGGTTTTGCGCACCATAACGTCATCTCTTACCACCTGCCACTGCTAAGCTACGTTACACACAATGACCGACACTGAGATCCAACAAGGAGATAAGGGTACGTGCCTCTCAATCCTCAATCCGAGACCCCTTCAGCCGTTCAGTGGCTGCGCATCGCGAGGTTCCGCCAGGCGCATTGCGCTCACTGGCGCGTAACGATTGCCCATCCGCGCGCGTCTTCCTTGCCGCGATCGGTATAATCGCAAAAGACTCAGGAACTCACTGCTAACGTGTGAGCAGTCTCATGGAACTGGGGCTCCGGACAGCCCGGTGGCACCGCTGCCGAGGTCAAGGACCAAGGCGAGATTGCCATTGAATCCAAGAAGGGCAACACCATCAAGAAGAACGCCTCGCCCGACAACCCCGCTGTGCACGTCGAGCGCTCTGGCAACGATGTCGTGAAGCGCGCTTCCGAACTCCAGATCGACGAGAAGGCCGGTGGCGCTAACGGCGACTCCAAGGAAGAGGACAAGTCGGCAGAGTCAGAGAAGAAGGATGACGACAAGTCGGCTGACTCAGATAAGAAGGAGGACGAGAAGACCTCTGAAGCCGAGAAGAAGGACGAGGAGATGAAGGACGCGCCTGACAGTGAGGAGAAGAAGGAAGAAGCGCAAACCAACGGCGAGTCCAAGGCTGAAGAGGCCAAGGAGGATTCGAAGGAAGAGTCAAAAGAACAGGCCAAGGACGACGCGACAGAAGACAAGTCCGACGAAAAGGACGAGGAACCCCAGGCCGGCGACAAGCGCAAGGCTGACGAAGTAGCCGCGGATAAGACCAACGGCGCCGACGCCGACGCCGATGAGAAGCCCGCCGAGAAGAAGGCAAAGACCGACGAGGCCGACGACGATGAAGCCGACGAAAAGGAAGAAGCCGAGACAAAGCCTACCCCCAAGAAGGGCGGCCGTGCCAAGAAGGAGAAGAAGGAACCCGCAAAGAAGAAGGCACCCAAGAAGGCTGCCACCGCCGACGGTACACCACGCCGTAGCGGCAGGACCACCAAGAACACCGCATCAATGGCGGAAGACTAGATGCGCGACACGGTACGAAAGTCTCCTCATAGGTTCAAAATGCATAGAGTCACGGATGGCGACGCAAAGGATAACAATGAAACGACCATGGAAAAATGGATACTGGGTGGAATGGAAAAGGATCTGTATTCATCGGTGGCAGGCGCTCATAAGGGATGGATTTCGCACTCTCATTTCCTTTTTTTGAGGTTCTGCTTTTACTTCGGTATCGTTCGTCTGCTTTTCTGGGCTTGTATGTAACTGTAACATGGAATGAATCAACAAAGCTAACATAATATGTTTGATTCGCTTGATCAACTACTCGGCTCGCTTTTCTTGAGCGCAAAGGTGTACGATGTTAAGTGTTGAAAACGGTAGATGAAATGTCTCGAATTACTATGTGACCCGTCTTGTTGAAGAACGCTCCATGTCTTCAGGGGGACATAAGAACGATAGCACGACGCCGGCGATGTGTTCACGTATATCATGGGTTTCATAAACTCACTCCTTTCTTCACGTATCATCACAGATCACATAGAGAAAATATCACAATCTTCAGAAAATATGCTAGCATTAAAGGGCATGACTATGAATTACTACTGCTTCCTATTCCTATGCAGCGCTGCTTGAAACTCTGTAACGACTCGTCAGCAACTTGCCCCAAACGTAATGAAGCGACGTAACATGTATGTGTAATCTCTCATTCAGACAGGAAATACTCATTCAATAAAGGCCGTGAAACCTTCTCCGATCCGTCTTGAAACTTGTGATTTGTATTGTGATCATCATTGCGAGATGGGGTGTGGGGAGTGTGCGTAGGAGAAGGAGAGTGGTGGACTTACTTGGTTGATTGCTGGGAGGACTGAGGATGGTTGGATCTGCTGTTAGTTGTGGGACGGTGGCTGCGGCTTCTGAGATTTGAGATGCTAGTTGCGTTTATGTGTCGCGATGTATTAATCGCGCGTGTGACGCGGTCGTAGCTATGTAGCTGTGATGAGAAGGCTGGGAGGAGCTCTGCAGAGTTCTTGCGCGTTTTCAAGCGAAGGGTCTTGGCGGGCCAGGCCCATGCGTCCTCCGTGCCTGCCCCACCTTCCTTCACCACGATACTCACTCTTCTCGTCCGATGATTCTCTTCGCACTCATCGCCTGATCATTCGATTGCTACTGTTGCGCATCGTACTGCCCTTCAACCCTAAGTTTATTCCTATTGGGTTCGCGCCTTTGTGTTCTCCAACGCTTTCAAGGCTGCCTGCCTTCTTGCGCCTCGTTGCCTTCGATGTAACGCCCACGACGAAGAGGAACTTCAAGTCCGAAACAACAGCTGCAATTAGTCGGAATATGCGCTTGTCTAGCGACGCAATTCCATTATGCGGCTTCTGGACGCACGCACTCTGGAGCTGAAGACGTTCGTCGACAATATCCCACCATATGCCATCCTTTCGCACTGTTGGGAGGATGAGGAAGTTGTATTCTCTGATCTCGCTGATCTAGGACAAGCGAGGAAAAAGAAAGGCTTTACTAAGCTTGAAAAAACTTGTCAGCTTTCTGTTGGAGATAGACTTGATTACGCCTGGATTGATACCTGTTGCATCGACAAAAGCAGCAGCGCCGAACTCTCTGAGGCCATCAACAGTATGTTCGCATGGTACAGAAACTCCGAGAAGTGCTATGCCTACCTCGCAGACGTGGAGTTACCCGACAGCCTTCCCCTCAGTCGATGGTTCACTCGTGCTTGGACCCTCCAGGAGTTACTCGCTCCCAATATCCTTCACGTTGGTAGATTACGCGATCGAATTCATGGTGCATTTGAGGGAATCAGGTTCTATTCCCGTGATTGGGTATATATCGGAAGCAAGGTTAGCTTGGGTGTGCGAATATCAGAGATCACAGATATTCCCCTAGAATACCTCCAGACTCAAACGCTGGAATCCGCGAGCATCAGTATGAGGATGTCATGGGCAGCGGACAGGCAGGCAACAAGGGCTGAGGATATCGCTTACAGCTTACTCGGACTTTTCGGTGTTAACATGCCATTGCTATATGGTGAGGGCAAGATAAAAGCGTTCAAAAGATTGCAGGAAGAGATCATGAAGATTTCTGACGATGAGACAATATTCGCATGGGAAGGTTCAGATTTCTGTACGCATGAAGTCACCGGAGACGCGCTCGCGAGGAGTCCAAATGACTTTCGAGAAGCATCACACTTGATACCCTTCGCCGCAGATAACCCCGTGGCTCCTTACGCCATCACTCACAGAGGGTTGTGTATTTGGCAAGCGACTCTCTTAACCCATCTTGATGATACCAAGTCCTACAAGCTTCGGCCACTTCGCTCGCCGGTCATGATATGGTCGGGTCTCAGCATGGTCACCTGGGGTATTCTGAGGTGCCACCCTATCCATGATTTTGAACACTTTGTGGTTATTCCGCTGCGACATTTGTCTGCAAACATCTATCGTCGAGACACCAATACTAGTGTGTGCTTGATCCCATGCGAGTCAGTACAATCCGAGTACTCTCCTAAAGAGATATACATTCACAACAGTCGTACATCGACCATCTCGACCAGCGTGCGGCGTCGCTGGGGATTTCTTCTTCGAAAGCCTCCGGAAACTATGGAGATACGGCGATGCTACCCAGAAGCAGCGTGGAACGTCAAGGACAGGATTCTACAGGGCAATGAGACTATTGAGGATAACGATGGATCTTCGTCATGGCACGCAACTTTGGAACTGAGTATCGGTTCGACCAATGAGTCAGAAGGCATCGAAAGGCTCTCGATTTTCGTTGCGTTAGGATGCAATTATAGCGCCAAAAAGCCGCCAGAACCATGGTGTCGTGTTCATGAGACAGGTCTACATGATCCTAAGTCGGAACGTAAGACTCTGGAAACATTCCATTATACCCTATCGCCACAGCCTTCATGGAGTCAGACCGACCGATTTGGGAGGAACGATGTGATCTACCGAAAGTATGTCCGGAAAGTGAACGGGGTGGGCCCGGATCTTAGCATCTCGGTCACCCAGAAAAAAGTCCTTTCGCAAGACATGTTCGTTGTGAACTGGTACGACACAAAGCTCCCTGTCTTTTTGTACTCACATTATCCAATGCCACAATCGCGGTATGGTTCCAAACTCTTCCCTTCCAATACATCTTAGTCGCCCGATGTCTCCGATCGGGCAGTTTCCCACATTTGAGACCGTTGCGAACTAATCGCGTAAGGTCAGGACCATGTATCATGTATCTACCTCGATATCGCAATCATCTATGCCGCGCGCACTTACCATCGTAGTATTAGTTGGGAGTGGTGCCTTTCCGCCCAAGTTAAGGACAAGCTAGCAGTCATCGTCCTCACACATGTGCTATCTTTCCAGTAATTGTCGGCACAGCCTGACATTGAAATGTATGTACATGAAGATGTATTCCGCGACAGAAGCCTCCTATTGACGTATTGGAAAGTAATCTATGAATGATACTGGACCTTCGCTTTAGCGTCCAACGCCCGCCCGAATGCGCCCCAGTACTCCCCGACTTGAGATGTCTGGGGTTTAGCTCAGGCTCACCGAAGACGTCCAGAGTGTAGATCGATAGTATTAGCACGAGCAAACTACATCATGTCAGCAATCTCAACGTCCGGAAGAAAGGAGATACCCACCTTTGTTTTGTGCACGAGCTTCCAAATGATGATCGGTACGATGAAGAGTGGAATGCCAATATACGATGCGATGAAGTCACCCGTACTCCAGTTTCCCTTCAAGAAAACAGGAAATCCAGTGATCAAGGTAATGATAGTAGATCCGATGAAACCATACCACGCAGTAAAAGGTTGGAAGGGGCTCATCCACGGCAAGCTATCTCGGCTGAGTCCTTGCGCCTTCATGGCCGCATGGAAGCGGATGAAGCAGAAACACAATGTCGCCCAGGCGATTAGACCCGCGACCGTGCTGAGACTCACTAGCCATCCAAAAGCCTGCGCAGCACCCCCCTCGCCCAGACTGAGATATGCGAGAGGTCCAAAGAGCCAAGACGCAAGGACCGCGTAATACGGTACTCCGTTCTTCCAGGTGCGACCGAAGATTTGTGGGAGCTGGCGATCCGTGGTCATGGCGACAATAATTCGGGAACCGACCCAGCAGTAAGAGTTTCCTGCCGACCAGGCGGAGATGAGAATGCAGGCGTTGACGATCGAAGGCAGGACGCTGATGCCTGCTTGCTTGATCGCGATAACCCAGGGTGAAGAGTTAGCGTTTCCAGTGCCTGACACGAGACCGGGATTCCTCGGATCGACAATAATTCCGATGAGAAGAGCACCCAGAATGTAGAACAAGGCGATGCGAAATGTGACCCGTTTGGCCGACTTTGGAATGGCCGAGTGTGGGTTGATGCTCTCAGCAGCGGTGATAACAACCACCTCGACACCAATGAAGGAGAAAGCTGCGTTGACGAACGAAGCTAGGAATCCGAGGAAGTGACCTGTTGGCCCAGAGATGCCGTTGTAGTCCACCCATGCGCCTGGATTGTTCCAGTAGCGGAAGCCAATTGTTTCACCGTTTGGCGCGCCTCCGGAGGTAATGACGATGGAAACCAGAATGAGTCCAAGAAAGCATGCAATCTTGATTGCACCAGCGACGACTTCAGATTCACCAAACCAACGTACACTCAGCAAGTTTGTAGCCAGGATAAGAACCAGACTGATGGAGATGACAACGGCAGGCGACATGTCTGTCCAGTAGCCCACCAGAATTGCGGATGCTGAGCACTCAGCAGCAATGGATATAGTATAACAATACCCATAGCTTATAGCGAGCGAGAAACCAACCGCGGGATCAATGAAGCGACTCGCAAAATGAGGAAACGAGCCAGCAGTGGGAATCTGCATCACAGTAAGCAACTACGCCTTGGGACCCAACACCAAAGAGTTACAAACCACAGTAGCCAACTCCGCAATACTCTGCATAACACACCAAAGCACACTCCCCACGACCAAATACGCAAGTAACAAGCCCGCAGGCCCAGCACTCGCATACGCAGATCCCGTTCCGATGAAAAGACCCGTGCCAATCCCCGAACAAAATCCTATCATGGTGACATGATAATTCTTGAGCCGCCGCTGCGTAGCACCATGCCCACCAACATTGAGTTGCGGTTCGAGAATGGGTTTGCCGTCGTCGGAGCCATGGTGGTCGATGTGTGGTGAGCTTTCGATGTCGTGCTGGCGAATTTGGTCCAACATTGTCGACTACGATGTGACCGCGGAGACAAGGCTCTGGGGTATTGTTGGAGAACGCACAGGCGGTAGTGTGGCGGGGATGTGTACCCAGGTAATGTCAGGGACCGCACTATGGAAGCTGTCTTGGTGCTATGTACTATACTTGCCCTTGTGTTCGCCCGTCCCTGAAATTCTTTTCGGCGCTATCAAAGCACGTCATGTAAATCTGTTGTGAGCCTGGACCACCATGTGGTGGCGCGGAATGTAGTTGGGAAGTACTATACGAATACCTGGGTACCCATCATGGTGCGTGGTTTTGGAGGTTTGGACCTCGCCGCAGCGTCTAAGCGGCTGGACGTCTATCACGCTTTATCGATAGACTTACTCAGTTGTAGACCCTTTCTTGACAGGTATAAAGCGTAGCCATATGATTTGTTACTTGGGCTAGTTTCCACTAAATCGTGAATTTTCGGAAGGGGCCGATCTTAGCGCGATGAAGTTTTCTTAATGTTCGCACTACCAGGACTGTTTTACGCTAGTTCGGTCCGCTCAACAACAGAATTGTGGGTAAGATCATAGCGTGCTCGTTTCCTAGCATGACGAATTCATCTATCAAATCGCTCAGACCTTTACTTTCAGCGTCCAACGCCTTCCCAAACATGCCCACCGACTGAACAAAAAGCTGATCAGACTCAAACCGAGAATCGCGCAGAAGAAAGCTACCATTGGCTGTGGACCAACTGTCTCAACAAGCTCTCCGCTGATCGGAATGCACACCAGCGTTGCGAGGGAAGCGATGAAGTACATGCTTCCATAGTATCGGCCAAATTCCTCTGCCCTGCATAGTTGACCTACGCATGCGGGTGTCAACGCCATCCAGGAACCTGTTCCGAAACCGAAGAGCGCTGCGAAAGCGTACAGTGCTGGAAGCGATGTTGTACCGAGTGGCAGCCATAGGGCTAGCATCCAGAGTAAGGTGAAGACGATCATGATGAACAGAGTGTTGAATCGACCAATCTTATCCGCGGCATACCCGGGTAGTAATCGTCCAAGGCAGGAGACACCGTTGAGTACCGCGATGAGGTAGAAGCCAGTGTCAGGCGGGAAGTTCGTACTCAGCGTTGCGTAAGTAGGCATGATGCCCAGTCCACCGAAGAGAACGACTTCGAATCCGAAGACACTCAACGTGAACAAGCTCAACCTCAGATCGCCGTAGATAGAGAGTGAGATGATGGCTTTCTTCTTTGCGGCGGCAGACGGCGGGATGCGAGCTTTCATCAGGATATTGGCGATGATGAAGCAGAAGAGGAAAACGAAGCCCAGTATCCGGAGCGACCACGCATAGCCGTACTTCGGAAGAGTAGTTCGCAGGACCAACGGAATCGTCAGGCCACCAGCAGAGCTACCCATCATGGCGATACCTTGCGTAAGACCTCGCCTCTCCTTGAACCAATGCGCAACTACTGCAAGACTCGTAGTCGTCAGCATGGCGCCGGAAAATCCTCCCAGTACGCCACAACAGAGAATCATCTGCCAGAACTTGTCGCACTCAGCAAGCAGGAAGATCATCAGGAGGAACATGACACTTCCTGTCAAAGCGATCCATCGCGGCCCATACCGGTCGAAGAGCGGTCCCACCCAGATACCCAGCGCAAGTGACAGGTAGACGAAGACCGACGGGATCCATCCGATATCACGTGCCGACATATACGAAAGCTGGTTCTGGCCCCAGTAGTCCTGAAGCGTGCCGATGGACACCATGAATCCAAAGGAAGGAAACAGCATCAACCACGCCGATGCGACAACGAGCCACGCGCGCAGCCCACCTTCGGGGAAATCGTCTTCAGCGTCCACAATGGGTATCCCAGGCTCTTCGTCAAGCTCGTCAATGGGCTGCGTCCGATGCGACCGTGTGCGCCCATGCGATCTGACTTCCATCTCATGATGCGCGGACTGTTTCGCTTCGCTTCCCGCCTTCGATCGACCAGTCATCTTTGACACCGTCCTTCTCAATCCATCCCAAATCTCATCAGGCTCCTCATAAGCATATGGTCTTCCGTCGCTCGTAGTCGGAATGTCCTGCATCTGGACAACAGGGTTGGCGATTGGATCCATCTTGAACGAAAACCCCTTCTTCTATCCTTTTATCGTCTTTCGAAAGATAAACAACAGCAGATTGCGTCAAGCGCTCGTAGCGTGGACCAAAAAGATATCTTATCCGTCGTTTAGAAGTTTGGTCGTCGACCACACGAGCCTACCGTGCCTTATACAACAGCGACAACACCCGGATTCGCATTCCTCATCTAGCAGAGTCGCTTGGCGCAAAAAACGCATCTATGACAGCGACCAGACGCATAGGGCGTGTTAACGCTCGATGCGCCCTACCCTATCGGCGGAGCGACGGTTAGTGGAGCGGCGTGTCTGGGCCTGCCCCGCCTTCAACCGTTGATTAGCATCTTTCGGAGCTTTTTGGCATACTCCGATCATTCCTAGATGCACTTGCTCGTACTCCGAGATCGCCATGGTGGAGAAAAGGGCGGAAGGCGTGTGAAGTTTGTCAGGGCGCGGTGTGGGTTAGGTTGGTCGAAATCGTCATTTTCGCGAGGGTTGCACTTGCGATGCAGGCACATAGCCGCGGAGTTGGTGGCTGGTGCATTACTAAGCCAATCTTGCAATGACTGAGTTGAGTGCGTCCCATTGTTCTACAGTGCTACTACAAGATTTTCGCTTTACTACTTACAAGGCTGCGCTTCACTCCGGTACAGCCGTAATGACAGAGTGATACCTCACCTCGTCATAACAATGCACATCCGCGATCTTCAGTCCCGCGCTCTCCAACAACTTTGCCCAGTCCTCCCTGCTCCGCTCGATGCCGCCCAGCGACGCCATCATCGCAAGGTCCATCATAGCGACCTGCCAAGGCACCTTCGTCTCCGGTAGCACCACCTCATCGATCAAGATGCGCGATTCCGGACCCATGGCAGGGACGATGTTTGAGAGGATGCGAATGCAGTCTTCATCCGTCCAGTCATGCATGATATGCCTGAGGTAGTAGAACTTCGCTTCGCGAAAAGGTTGTGGGGTGAAGAAGTCATGGGCTTGAAACTCGATACCGTCCACGTGCGGCGCATGCGCAAGTGTTGAAGGCACATCCTGAACGACGATGCGGCCGCGTAGTTCGGGAAACTTATTCTTGAATGCGACAGAGTGTTGGCCAAAACCTCCGCCGATGTCGACCAAGAGCGCAGAGTCATCCGCGGGCTTGAAGTCGCCGACAACTACTTTAGCTAGGTATGAAGACACCCAGCTATCGACAGAGTCGAGCACCATAATGTGACCGAGTGCTTTCATCTGCTCGCCATCCTGCTTCATCCACTCGAATGGCGTAAGTTCCGTCTTCATGGCCGCATGGAAAGGCAGGTCTTTGGAATCGGTGATGTCCTGGTACTTGTGCTCTTTCAAATAGCCAGGCAGTGCTTGCACAACCGGCAAATGGAGTTTCGACAGATGCGGCACGGCGCCGTTGACGTGCGGGTTGGCGAAGACGTGCGTCGCACGGTTTGCTGCAAACGTATCCTTTTCGACTTCTGCAATGATTCCGAACGATGCCATGGACCGAAGCAAGTGCGCGAGTAGATTGGGCGCAGCGCCAGTCTTTTGCTGAAACTCATCGTGTGTTATTGGTGTTGTCGATGAGGCGAGAGTGGTAAAGATGTTGAGATCGATACCGACGTCGATAAGAGCCCATTGAAGAGACTGGGGAGGAATTAGTAAACGTATCTCGTACGTAACGGATAGGGGAGACTTACTGCCATAGCTAGGCTGAACATCATCTCCCAATCGCTGTAGAGATCCTTCTGTAGGTCCCGGATCTGTTCTTGGATTTGTTGTCTTTCTCGGGCATTGCCTTTGGCGTATACCTGACGGATCTGGTCTGCTGCTGATTCCATAATTGTGGGCTTGAAGCTGTACACTAGGGTTTATGCTGGAAGGGAGAGGCGTTGCAATTGCTGTGTTGATTAACATCCATTATCGGAGGCTTCGATCTTTATACTTCATCTCTGTTCGCGCGACTGTCTCGGTTTCTTCGGTCGTACACCCCGTCCTTCGCTCAAGAATTGTTATATTGACCGATATGTGCGACATCCAGGTTGGTAGTGGTGAAGATGTCCGTAGGCAGCAGCGAGATGACCGAAAAGACCGAAAAGACCAGTACGTCTGTACCTGAGTTCCTACAAAGCACGACTTACCGCTGTAGCCTTCCAGAGGGCCTTCTCTCGGCTTTTAGGTTCCCCTTGAATACATGGTAATCCATCCACAATGGATTGAGGCGAAACAATGATGGTAAGTCCGATTGCCTAAATAGGAAGGTTGAGCTTGGGTGTAGATGACGCCACTTTCGCTCAATGACGCCCAGGTCGCCAATGTTGGCCCAATGTCCCCCATGACGCCCATGCCTGCCTCGCCTAGCATTCATGATATGCACACCACGCTCGTTCAACGCCAGCGACCTGTACTTCGCCAAAGCCAAGCCTCATGACGCAATATTACACTTTCAGTATGAGACATCCTGAAGCGCGCGCAATATTATGCATCTCACCCGAGCATCCAGCGACGGTGGTTGTTGCGGACACGAACGAAACAAACGTAGCCCTCTAGGCTACCTAGGTAGGTCAAATCGACAAGGCCTCAGCTTGTGTGCATATCGTGGGAAAATCTGAGAGGCGGTATTAGGACAAGCTGCTCAAGAGATTATAGTTGAGTGTGTCCAATACTCTTCGTCCAGAACGCTGCCGTGCTGTTGAAGCCCGCCATGTTGACGTTGCAGTCACGTCTGTGGCGGATTGGCAATGCGCAGCGGACCGGATGTGACGGATATTGGCTATACTCCCGCCCGACTAAGATGCCTTCGTATCCTGATGTCTTCCATGTCTTCGAGGGTGTCTTGCTGACATGTCAATGCGTCCATGGAGAAGGGTCTTCGGACGCAGGCGCTACGATCGCTGGCAAGCTTAGCGTTCGAGATTCAAGTGGAGCTCATTATTCCGCCGACGCTTGAGAAATACCGCCATTCAGATGAAAGCGCTAGGCTCAACACATGCAGCACCAAGCATTCGGGCGGTCTCGTATACATGGCTTGGGAGGCTTATCTTCACAAATTTTGAGCCGCATGCTGTAGCGTCGCGCAACGAAAACACCATTAAGAATGCTCGCAAAGGTCGCAACGGCTCTGTTCCATGAGTATGTAGCAACCGAGTCGGACAATAGGCCTGAACGATCCCAGAGACGAACAAATGACTGGTGGAAGAACAGATAAATGGGTCTGCGGAGGCCAAAGGTGGAGTCTGGGGTCGGACAGGTTCCTCCACATGATAACGACGCAATACTCGGGGACAGCACTGCCGGTGGTGCCACCCTCGGCGTCTGGTGTTTTGACCTAGGTATTTATTGAAAAGCCTACCTCTCTCTCTTTGTACGCAGACAAGTCAACCCAGAAAGCTGCGACGACATAACCAAGATGCCGTCCAAATTCTTCAAGAACCGCAGGGTCTATCTACTGACCAGTGTTGCCTACATGGGCTCGCTGCTGTTCGGTAGGCGCCCGCTGTCTCCATTCCTGAGCAAGAGCTAACACTATGGAAGGTTATGACACCGGAGTAATGGGCAGCGTGCTCGCGCTCAAAGCTTTCAAACAGGACTTCGGCTTGCCAACAGACTCGTCTGGATTCTCCGACTCGAAAAATGCATCGGTATCGTCGAACGTCGTATCGCTTCTTACTGCAGGTTGCTTTTTCGGTGCCATCGGGGCCGCTTGGATCAACGAACGGTTCGGTCGACGATTGTCTCTTATGGGCTTCTCCCTCGTCTTCCTTATCGGTGCCGCAATCCAGACTGCCGCTCATCATGAGATTGGCGTGATCTACGCAGGTCGCGTCATCGCAGGGCTCGGCATTGGAGGTATGTCATCCATTACCCCGGTATTCGTCTCGGAAAATGCTCCTCCAGCTCTTCGAGGACGTATCGCTGGTCTCTTCCAGGAGTTCCTGGTCATTGGTAGCACTTTTGCGTACTGGCTAGATTACGGTGTTGCGCTCCACATGCCCACATCAACGAAACAATGGAGAGTGCCCGTATCGATTCAACTCATCCCAGGTGGTTTCATGTTGATCGGGCTTTTCTTCCTCAAGGAGTCTCCACGGTGGTTGATGTCAAAGGGTCGACAAGAGGAAGCTGCACAATCTCTTGCGTTCATTCGCTGCGAGCAACCCGATAGCCCTGAGCTCCAAAAAGAGCTAGCCGAGATTCGCGCTGCAGTCGAAGAAGAGTTGAACCAGACTGAGGGCATAACATGGAAGGAGGTTCTCCTTCCAGGCAACCGATACCGATTCATCACTGGTTTCGTGTTGATGTTCTGGCAGCAGTTCAGCGGAACAAACTCAATCGGTAAGATGAAGATCTTTAGAGCTGAACTTCGCCATCTGACCCTCCTTCAGGCTACTACGCTCCTCAGATCTTCCAGACCATTGGTGTATCAGCAGCCAACGCTTCTCTGTTCGCAACGGGTATCTATGGCACAGTCAAAGTCATTACGACTGGAATCTTCTTGATCGTCGGTATCGACTTCATCGGCCGGAAGTACTCGCTCATGGCTGGCGCGGCATGGATGGCGTCCATGATGTTCATCATCGGCGCTGTTCTTGCTACAAACCCACCAAACCCAGATTCTGGATCAGTCTCGTCCGCCTCCATCGCCATGGTCGCCATGATCTACCTTTATGTCATCGGCTACTCGGCTTCTTGGGGTCCCGTCCCATGGGTTTATCTTGGGGAAATCTTTCCAACCCGACTTCGTTCGTATGGTGTGGGAATGGGAGCAGCAACACAATGGCTCTTCAATTTCGTCATTACGAAGATTACACCCGCTGCAATCAACTCCATCGGGTAAGGCAATGACTCTACAAACTGCATACAAGACATGCACTGACATCGTCCTTTGCAGGTGGAAAACATTCCTCATGTTCGGCATCTTTTGTCTTTCCATGGGCATCTTTGCTACATTTTTCATCAAAGAGACGAAAGGAAAGACACTTGAGGAGATTGACATCCTGTTCGGTGACGTGTCGGCTGATCAGCGTCGCCAGGATGTCGAGGCGGGTATGAAGGAGGAGCAGCGAAAGCACTCGGTGAAGTACATGGAGGATGCTACTGAGCTAGATGACAGGGCAGGCAAGGACTGAGCAGTGCTTGCAGATCAGCAGTGCTTGCAGATCGATACCGAGGATTGCGCCGTTCTGTAGATTGATGAACATGTTCAGCAGACAATGGCGAAACTTGGCGATAAGCTGTAGCCGGACTCAATCTAAGAGTCTTTTTGCCTGGGTTTGACGTGCGCATCAATCGCGTATCTCTGTCAAGACGGGAAGACGATAAGCCATTTGATATGTCGGATGTCGATGCGATGGGTGACGATGAGACCGTTTTGGGATGCGGAACAGGTGGGGGCTTGGTCAATACCCAAAGGGGCTAGCGTCGTTATCACAGGGGCAATTGCAAGAGGCCTCCGACATTTCGACGCGGTCCTTCGTCTTCGCATCACGACCAGCGTGAATCTCATCAGAAAATGGGTGCTGCATCACTTTCGAACATGCTGCCATCATTCCCGCTTCCATATCGACATCCATTTGCATCATGTGTCCCACAAGGCGATTCTGTACGCCCAGTGTGGGGAGACCCCGAAGTCAGCTTTCACGCGTTCAAAGGCTCTTATCGCAGGTTTAGTTCATTCTGATTCGTTTGTTACGACCAACAGGAAGACTCAGTATGCAGCCTCGCAGCCCTCAGCATCGACCGTTTACCATGATGTCGGAACCACTGTATGATTACGGACGCCACAAAAGCCTCACAACCTTCGCGATATGCGCGACGTATTGATCACACGAGATGCACAGCGAAACCAGACCGGGTAAAGCTACATGGCTGCATGCTGACTGCGCGCCCGATATGGCAATATGTCTGGGCCGGCCCGTATCGGAAGGTCAAGACGAGAACGGGGCCACATCATATGAGGCAGTACGAGTCAAGAGATGGAGATACAGTCTTCGCACCACCCCAAGCCTCAGGCTAACACCAGTCTGGATGTATGTGGGGCATATCATGGGAGTTGGAGAAGAGGGGTGTCGCCGATGCTGTTACTAGAAGCTTGTATAAGGCGCCGGCATGATAACCTGCAAGAGATCAAGCTTCGTCCTCGAAGCTTTAGGACATTGTTAATCTCAATTCCGTATTCGCACTTTCCAAAATGGTCTTCGGGTCCTCGCTTCTTTCAAGCCTTCTTGCGGCGCAAGCTGCCTATGCGTACAACTTCCCATACGAGAGCGTGCAGCTGACGGACTCGGATGTGGGGAACAATCCTGATTTGGCTTTTGGTAAAGCGAACCCAAGCAGCATACCTTCTTGCAAGAGCTATCCAGGCTACGACGGTTGGCCATCATCGACGCAATGGAGTGCCTTGAACATCAGTCTTGGAGGCACATTGTTCAAGGGTATTCCACCTGCTGCTGCCTGTTATGAGGGCGAGTACAAGGATACCGCAAAGTGTTCAAATGTCAGGCGACGTCAAAGCGATGCTCTCTTCGCGTACGAACCTGCAAACCTTACCCTCAGTTGAAAGCTAACTTGTCTCATCTAGCAAGGAAGACCCACTGGTACCGTTTGGACAGTGGACTTTACATAACCCATGCCCCGTACCTGCAGCCAGCGCCACGCCTCCGCTGTCTGGCTGCAAACTCGTCAGCTTTCCTGCATTTGTCGTCAATGCTACTACAGTCAAAGACGTGCAGCTCGCAGTCAACTTTGCCAGGAACAACAATGTCCGGTTGACGATCAAGTACGTGCTCAGGAAAGATACCAGTCCCAAACTGACCATTGTAGAAATACCGGCCATGACTTCCTCGGCCGAAACACCGGCGGGGGCGCACTTCAAGTTTGGGTGCATCGCATGAAAGCATTCGATTACTTACCGACTTACAAAGTTGGTCAGTACGATGGTCAAGCAGCCCGAGTTGGAGCGGCGCTCGAACAACACGAAGTCTATAACGCCATGAGTGCACACGATATCACGCTTCTAGCTCCTGGGTCTTCTACTGTTGGAGCTTATGGCGGTTACATGCAAGGCGGAGGATTTTCGTACATCACGTCGAAGTACGGCCTCATGGCTGATCAGGTGCTTGCTCTAGAGGTTGTCGCTGCAGATGGCAGGTTTGTGCATGCAGATCCGACGGAGAATGCGGACCTGTTCTTCGCTATTAGAGGTGGTGGACCCGGTAAGCTTCCGTCGTACTATCACAACTATTTTTGATACTGACCGATAGAAAAGGAAACTTCGGTATAGTTACATCTGCCATCGTAAAAGCTTATCCGCCTACGACGGTCGCACGAAGTGACTTTACATTCCAGACCGGCCCAGTGTCCAGTAACGACAAGACCACCGTTCGCGTATCCAATGAAACCTTTTGGAAAGGTATGAAGGTCTATTTCTCGCACAACCTACGCATCAATGATGCCAAAGGCATCATGTCAAATTACATCACCAAGGCCTCTAGTACCTTTACCCTCTCAAATCAAATCACCAAGCCGGGCATCACCGTCGAAGAGATTAGAAGGCTCATGGCGCCGCTCATCAAAGATCTCAACGATATTGGCATTCCACTAGTCAACCCCGAGCCAAAGTTTTGGAGCACATATGCAAAGTTCGGTACCCAGCCCGGCGGCCCAAGCGGTGGTACTAGTAACAGCCGTCTTGTGAGCCGGCTTGTTCCCCGATCCAATCTCGCAGACCCAACCTCCCAGACATTCAATACCACCATGGCAGCAATACGCTCATTCGTGGAAGACGGGGGTTACAGCTTCCACTCCGTCGACTACGCACCAACATACGAAACAGCCGGCTATCCTGGCTCCGACTCTGCGGTCTCGCCGCACCTGCGCAACGCAGTCATGCACATGACCGGCTTCGATAGTCGGCAGTACGATGCTAGCCTCTCCGATGAGCTCTGGAAGTCGTCGCATGCACGCCTCAATTCCTACGTGCAGAAGCTGAGAGATGCGACGCCGCTTAGTGGTGCGTACATGAATGAGGCGGATGTTGCGGAGCCGAACTTTCAGTATAGTATGTATGGTGATAACTACGATAGGCTGCTGAAGATCAAGAAGGAAAGAGATCCTTGGGGGTTGTTCTATGCGGTTACGGGTGTGGGTAGCGAGAGTTGGTTCGTTGAAGGGACGGGAGGACTCCCTACTCAGCAGGGACGACTATGTAGGGTTGATGCATAGGGTACATGGGGTTGATAGCTTGCCGGATGTTGCAAATGGCTGTGATTCACGTAGGCACGATGCGAAATCGAGGAAAGCTGGAACGCACCACACGACTATAGCAATACGCACAAGCAGGTCGTTGCAACATACAATGTCTTATTAGGTATACATGCTTTGAGACACTTGACTATCTACAATGACGTGCATGCTCATATCAGTCTTGCCCAATTACCACAGGCCATGTAACAGGAAGTCTTTGAGACCTAGACATCATGACTTTGGAGAACTGACTTGGCAGACGAGAACCATGGCGATCAGGGATACCATCTGCCTTTCTCCAGTTGATCCACCAACTTCTCGATGAGGTCCCTCTCCTTTTTGTATAATCGCATCGACCTCTTCCAAGTTGCGCCACCTCGCTTGTGTCGATGGATGTTGCCAAGCCAGTGCTCCACATCAACTGAATCGTAGCTTTGTAGAGCCATTCGTACCGCTATGATGAACATATGTGCAAAGTCGAGCATTGTGACACCGGACGAATTGAGAAAGCTTTGAGCCATGTCCGGGCCTCCAGGTAACCAGATAGCAACAGTGAGCTTGGTGACGGCAGGTGAGCAGATTTGGACAGTATTCCAGGTTTGTTTCGACTGGTCGGCGCTCCTAGTATGGACGACAGTCTCGAGGAATGTTCGAATATGTGTGAAGTAGTCGCAGGCCTCAGGGTAGTTGTCGCCAAGAGCGAAGATGAGGTGTTTTCCGTAGCCGGTGAAGACAACTGAGCCTTTTCCTTTCCACGATCGGCGAAGTAGCGGATTCGCACGTGACATGTCAAGTAGAGACTCGTAGGGACGCGAGTCGTAATCGCTGCCATCGTACATGCGCTCTTCACGGCCCATGTTAGTCGTCAAGCGCATCAACTCTTCGTCGTTGTCCAGCCTCTCGAAGTAATCTTGGATAGCCTGTTTGTATTGACCGCGACGAGACATTGGGTTGTCTGCGAAGAAGGCGCGAAGAGTAGCCGGTGTCACCACTGTCATGTGGCTGATACTCCTAGTATGTCGCGATCGACTCCAGTCTGCAACTAGAGGTTTGCCCAAGTCGGGAAGGCCCGCCCCCAGGAACAGTCGGTGGTCTGTCTTCTCTTCGCTCATGTTGTCGGCAACCAAGAAGCACTTCTTCTTAACTGCAGTTGATCCCTGCACACAATCTCTCCAGAACTTGGAGACCGCTTGAGCGCTCTTGAGGATGTCTCCCGGGCTTAGGTTGCAGAGCACATTCTCGAGGAGTTCGGTGACGCCCAAGACGCGGGCGGGATCGCCGTGTACGAGTGGAGGAGAGTTTTTGTCGTCCATATCGATCATTGTGAGCCTACCGATGGTCGAAGGCGATCGACGCGTAAGGGTCGTATTTTGAGAGGCAAGTCATTTGGCCGTGCGACGCAATCGTTTATGTGGGTTGCCAAGCCTGAGCACGAGCCAGCAAAGTGAAAGACAACTCGCGAGACAAACCAGGCGTACAGTGAGACAGCTCGTACTAATCCAGACTTGGCTCAGGCTTGGCTCAAGTAAAAGTAACCGACAGGGTCCAGTAGTCTCGTGAGCTCGTTAGCCGCGGCGAGATCTTGTTGGGGGACGAAGAGCGCGTCAGAACGGCCAGCAAATTCGAGCCGCTCGAAGAAGTACCTGGCGAGAAGTATCAGAAGATCGTCAACCAGTACACCGGTAGCGCGACGGAAGCTTTTGAAGCGATGGACAAAGTGTACCCGGGTAGAGCGGTTGGAGATCTCCCAGTGCATAACCAAGCTGACAGTGGTGAAAGCGGGATTCGAGAGCTGAGATTTGATCCAACTAGCGGTAGGGCTTCTCTGTACCTGGAATAATATCTCCTCGATCACTCGCGAGATTTTGGTAGAGGAGAGACCCAATTTCGAAATGGGCAAGGGGTCCTCCATGAAGACTACTGCATGGGAGCCAAAGCCAGTCCAAAAGAAACCATTTGAAATCCAAAGATTGCGGGCGATGAATGGGTGTATGGCTGATGGACGGACTTGGGTGATAGGCGCTTCCCAGTCCCAACTTCGACTTCCGGGTTTTAATCTTGGGAGCCGATCTTTGCCTGATGGAATAAAAGCTCTGCTCACCGCAGCTTGATCTATGTAGTAGGAGTCCGCAGGAACAAAACATCTGATGGCTGCGAGATTCAGAAAGATAAAAGGTCGGTATTTGTATCCAGGAATGAGGACTCCGCGCCCCTCATGAGATCCATACGCGGGAAAGATTTTGCTTAAGGGGAAGTAGAGCTTGCTATCGGCTTCATCTTCCTCGACTCGGTTGGCGTCAAGCAAGAAGATCTGTCTGAGAACGGACGATCTGTTGATGCAGTTATAGAAGGTACTGGACACCATCTGTTTGTTCGACAAAGCATCCGTCGGGCTGAGGTGTTGCAAAATATTCTCGAGGAGTTCCGCGATGCCTAGGGCTTGTTGAGTAGCGGTAAGCGTTGACGCCATCTTGATGGTGGTAATGTGTAGGTGATGAGGTATGCTTTCGACTTCTGTGAATTTTCGGACGAAGTGTCGAAAGCAGGTCGGCACAGGGATGAGAAACTGGAGGCCAGGAAGGAAATTTCAGCACGTCGTGACTGTGTCATCAGCGTACGGTGCGGATGGCTTCCTCTCGCTACCAGGGAATGTCAACAGGCCTTTCAAACTCGCACAGCTCGCAAAGACGAGCATGCCGCGCGAAACATCGGTAGCGCAGCAATTCGCCATGCGTTGAAAGCGGTACCGATATATTTCACATTCCGAGGCTGGGCAGGAACGCGCTGCGCGAACGCGTAATGGTCGCGATCATCGCTCAAATCAACGCAACATCGTACATGCGCGTTGTGGCCGCGATGAAGACAATGTGATAACGTTGACATGTTATGGAAGAGGAGATGCGTAAGGTGTAGTACGTTCGATCGAATTAAAGTGACGCGATGCACGCGTCTCAGGCATTAGCGCCGGAGTTTTGCCGATCTCGGAACGAAGCCACCAGCTGCGTACCATCCCCTCCCACCTTCAACCCCCAGCAATGAGTCTACGCCTGCTTCCATCCACGATAGTCTCTCTGCTCTACCACCATCGATTACATCCATGATAGGCCATCACGATGTATCGCAGTCTTACAACACCAGCATTACCACCGTCATTACACTGGCCGCCCATCCCACCATCCTAGCACTGATATCAGCCCCAGCATTATCCCACGGCGTCTGTTCCTCCGGTACGCGGCTCCCCTCTACTGTGTTGTTCGCGTTCATACACACGAACTCGACGCTGGTCTGCACCAGATTCGAATCTGGGTCAACAAATCGTCCCAGTAGGACGACTGGAATCGTCTGGCGCGTTAAGAGATCATACGTCTCATTCGCAGCGGCATAGAAGTTATCGGACGGGCTGACGCCTGCGTTTGTTCCGAACGTGTTGTAATTGTCTGGAATTTGCACCTCCTCGGGCATGTTGTTGTAGGCGCACGTGCTGTTGGTCACGTCTTGACGGACCGTGTCTGTGCGACCTTGTCAGCTATATGTACAAAGGCTGCAGCTCCCGAGCCGCAAGTCAATCGTGTCTGTTCTGTGCGGGAGAAGAAACAAGAAAGAGAATAAGGGAGGTTTGTACAGATGCAAGGGAAGGAACGTACTGTGTGAACCGCCACTCAACATTGGACACGCCTTCTTGAACTCATCTGATACGGACGAAGTATCTTTACTAGGACAGTAACTCGAGGTATCACTAAGTGCCTTGTTCAGGTGGTCCATGCAGTCGGAGCTGATCACACCGCTACAGCTATTCTCCCCTCCGGCTTCTAACGTCGCATTGATGTTGCTCCACTGATACTTGCAGAGCTCGGTATTGTTGGGCACGTTTCCAGGTACGGAGATGTAAACATGTCCTCTGAGATCGTCATAGCGAGATCCGACGAGGACAGAGACATACCACGGGTCATCGCCGGCGTAGGAGGAGTTCCAAGTAAATTCGTGCTGGCCGGTTGAGTTCACGGCCGTGAATTCGTCGAAAAAGCCTCGACAGGAGGAGTTTTGCGCATTGACGACCGCTGTGGTGAGGAGTCCTGATATCGTAAGGAGCAGCAACTTTGGATTGTCATATGTCCACATATTGACGTAGCGTAAGGGTAAAGCCGTGGACGTTCGACTGTTTAGACTTGCGAGAATACATCTATATATACGTGGCGCGGTTAGGCACCCTATGGGAATGACGCACTAGCCGAGAGTGTGGTTAAAACGACGCGATCGACAGAGCTCGGCATGCCTTACCCGTCTAAACGAACATTGTGTGGCAGTAAATCCATGTCGCAATGAAGTTAACAATTTGCAATCAATTGCGCTACGCCGGCGGAGAGCAGTGCCCGTAAGCGCTGGGGCCGACTCAATTCTGCGCTAACGGATACTCCGACGGCGCAATAGTACTACAACATGAAGGTTTCCCCGCAACAATGCTATACATAAGGAACTACGATACATTCTTGTCTTATACTAGAAGGAGAACAACAATGACAGCAAGAAAAAGAAAGATATTCCATCCATCAAAACCCAGCAATCAACCTGCTCCTTGCCATGCCGCCTACATCGCTCTTGCGCTTCGGCTTCTGCGGCAGGTCATCAACGATGAAGTCGCCAAGTCCATCTTCATCGTCATCATCGTCGTGCGCATCCTTCATGTCGTTGGCAACACTCATCTTGACCAACTTCCTATCGCCTGATGATGCCTTGCTGGCGCCGGTCTTTCTTGAGCGCGAAGACACCGCCGGTGCATGCTTGAACTTGGCCTTCTTGGGGGCAGAAGAGCAACCAGAATCGCGGTTGCCGCTTCTCTTTCGCTTCCGGTGCTCTTGCTCTTTGGCTTTAGCAGCCTTATTCTCAGCCTGCTTCTTCTCGCATACCAGCTTCTCGGCCTTGACGCGCGCATCTCGTTTTGCATTCTTATGCATCTCACGGACCGATTGTTGCTGCTTCGCCTCTGCTTCAGCTCGTTGGCGCTTCATCTCGTGGTTGTAGAGCCTCACTTCGCCCTGCGCAAAGTCGGCGGCTTTGAAGCGGCAACCGAGTACCTCCATTAGTTTGGCGTAGGCCTCGTCGTCGATGATCAAGATGTTTACGAGGTATGTTTTATCCCCGTTGTCGATCTCAAGCCCTCGAATGTGCGCTTCCTCGAGAAGCTCTTGTTGCTTCATTAGCTCGTATGAGTATTTTGCTAGGCGCTTTGGCTCCCTCCATGGGTTGTGCGCTACAGCCGTGTACCGGTCGATGGCTTGACGCTGTTGCGGGCGACGAGGAACCGCGCGTTGTCGAAGTGATGGCGCCGAAGTTGATGTAGTCCCCGCGACGGTACGCTTTCGCGCAGTCTCTGACTTGAGCTGGGTTGTACTCTTCTTGGTGGAGGGTTCTCCGCCGTTGATCTCTGCGATGAGCGATGTAAACATCTTGCTATTGTGAAAGGTTAGCTGAGAAGGAGGAGCGTGTGTTGTGACGGCGACTGGGTCGTTGAAAGTAATCCAAGAGGTTCAGAAGCGGTCAGTTGAAAAGGGGAGGCAAGTGGGCAGCGAAGAATGAAGGGCCTGCATTCATTAGAGAGAGCTATCACTCAGGTTAGTGGGTGCAGGTGATGTGAGACCAAGTCTCTGGAAGTGAAAGTGAATGTACCACGTTCGGAGAGTGCGGCAGAGCACGGGAGAAGGGAAAGTGAGGAGATTAATTTCACAGCGTGGGCAATATTATGGTCATCAACGGCACTGTAAGAGGTCAGGTAGTAACATTGGTTGAGTGAAGACGACTTCGTCGGCGAAATTGTGGAACGACTACACCAACACCAATGAGCTTTTTGTGATGACCCCTGACCTTTCACCACCTCAGCATACCACCTGACCTCCTTCCTGCGAAGCGGCGACGGCAATATCCATAGCTTCACCTTCATCTTCCTCCTCATACGCCCTACACTGCGCGATACATGCCCTCCTGTCTTCCTCCTCCTCCACCCTCCTCTGCTCCTTCCCCTCCTTCCAGGCCTTCCTCTCCTCAGCCATGACGCACACCAATCTGATCCTCAGTCCCCATTCACTCAAGCTCTTTTCCTCTCCCTCGTCGAGGTGTTCTCGTTTGAGGAGTTCATGCTGCATTTGCAGCTTCGTCATTTCGTTCCAGCGCGATAGGCGCGACAGTGTGGCGCCTTGGTGGTAGTATAGTGTGTCTGCTAGATGGTGCAGACTCACGCCGCGGCGCCGTTGTTGCATCAAGATGCGATGTTGAGCGGGGTGAAGCGTCGCGAAGACGGCTTGGAGAGTGCGGAAGGGGAGGAACTTGAAAGCGAGTTTGATGAGCTTTTCGGGTGCGAGTCCGTGGACGGTTGATAGGCGTTGGCAAGACATGTTGTGGTTTTGGGTTGTGCTTGCTTGTGTTGTGAATGTGGTTGCGTGTTGCAAGAAGAGTTTGGAATAGTATGTGTTTGGGTTTTGGGACATGTGTGGATGGAGTCGAATGGAAGGAAAGGGAGAGCAGGCGATGTGAGTTTATATACTATCTGAAGACCATTGTAGAAGAGAAACGGTATCGCGCGCGTTCCGTGTTTGCGCATCCAAAACATGAGCAGATAGACTCACCTTGACTATGTGACCTTACACCTCTACCAGTGGTAAGTCTCCTTATTCCTCTTAGACAGCCAGTCGCAAGACCAAAGAATAATCCAACATATCCAAGTGGCACTTTAAGCGAGCAAAACATATCAGTGCCAGACACGCAGTGACTCACAATGCGTAGCATTGAGTCAAGGCGAGGATGGTTATCTGGTTCAGGCTCCTGCTACCGGACGATGACTACAGTCTGGCAGTACACTAGTCTATTTTGCTAAGGTTGACATATGGTTCACCATGCGAGACCATGGTTGCCAAAGGGATGTAGTCTTCGTGTATCGCACTCAGTCTTTCGGAAAGGTAGCCTATGAAACTGCTGCCAATATTCATGTTCAGCGCAAATGTGCTCTCGGTCATTACCTCCGTACGCGCACAGATGACGCGCTCGAGCTAAGCGAACTGAGATTGCGATCACGAGGTCTACCCAGGAACCTCTTTCCTCGCTCTTTCTATTATCTGCAGTCTGGTTGAGGGACGCAATCATCGATAGAGGATCATTTTGTTGCGACGTTGTTAAATTACTAAGATATAAGCTTTCTGTCTAACATACTATAACCATGGTACCGTGGTGACCCGACGCACACGAGCGACTCACACGTTCCGAAGTCCGCATATACCCAACATGAGAACTGACATATTATAAGAAAGAGAAGCTAACACCGGATACATATGTATTCCTATCTGCGACTTGTAAAGCGCAACTATTCTTCTCCACCATTCTGTCCCACTTAAGTACGCTCTTGCACCCCTTCTAAGAGCTCTCCTCCTAGTCCTCCTCATCATAGAACGCATACTCTACCGACTCGGTAATCAACTCGCGCGCCGCAGAAAGAACCTGCGTAACAGCCTGAACAACCGTGCTCGTAGTCGTCGGCGCAGACGCAGACGCAGTAGCAGCCACAGTAATCGTTGGCGTAGCCTCCGGCGTCATACTCGGCTCGTGAGACTTGGGTGGCCAGACAAACGAGTTTGGGATAATGGGCAGAGAAGCGAAACCAAGCTGCTTCATCTCGGGCTCGCAGTCTTCGCCTTGACAGCGCACTAGGCCAAATTCGGTGCGCAGCTCTTCTTCGGTGGGTAGGCGAGACGAGTTTCCTTCGTCGACGTAGAGGTCTTCGGGGCCGAAGTCGAGGTCTCGTTTCAGCTTGACGGCTGCGGGCCCCGGAGGGTAGCCCAGACCAGCATAGTCTGGGTTTCCGTAGTTTGCCGTGTGTCTCTTGCGGGGGCGGTTGGCGGCACGGTTGTACCAAGGATCGTTAGTCATGAGAGCGAAGCCTGGGTCGTCGACGAGGTCCTTGGGCCAGCACGGGTTGGCCGTGATACCTGCATCGACAATGTTTCCCGGCATGTTTGAGAACTCCAGGCTGAAGACCTGGAGCTGTGGGTGCTTCGTGTGGTCCCAAGACTCGATGACTTGGCCGTTGTTACACACGACTCTTTGACGCAGGCGCTTTACCGTCCTAGTTTCTACCTTGTCGTCGCAGACGCCCATGAACATCTTCCCGGCCTGGTTGTTGTGAGAAGCGGGCTGGAGACGAATCCACACATTCCTATCACGACCTTGCCAAATCACGGCGGGTGGAAATTCGTCTCGCTCGCAGACCACGCCACCTTGCATGTGACCGTTGATCCACTCGGTCTTGTGATCGGTGGAATAGGCGTTTCGTACCTCGCGAATGTTGATGCCGTCTTTACCATCACACGTCAACCTTTTGAGAGCAGGTCGACGGCTTATGACAGAGCTGTAGTGTAGACAAGCCTGACCCATATGAATATCCCCGTTGTCTTTGCTGTAGACACAAGTCTTGACATTGACATCAATATCGGGAGTTCCTGGTACGGGTTCGATCTTGATTCGGGGTCTCATCGGGCGGGCACGTTCCGCGAGCTTGGGAGCGAGCTTGGGGTCGACCTTGGAGCACCTTGCCGCAGGTTTCGTGAAGGTGGCGGGTGGATCGCGGTCCTTTTTGGAAGTCAACGGTTTGTCGAGCTTCACATCGTAATCCTTTCCGCGGAACTTGAAGACGGATTTGCCTGCTTTCGCAATGCCCTTGGCGCAAACTTTAGCAAGAGCTGGAACGGCGGCTTGGACGGCGAGTCGTATGATCCATCCTGCATCACTCACGTTAGAAAACAGCTCAGGTCAAAGAATGGAGCAACTCACCAATAAAAGGGATAAAGGTAAGCGGTGTCAAGGCGGCCGTGATGGCAATTCTGCAAAAGGCCGTGGCAGCGACCTCCAAGGCTAACGCTTCGGCTGCTTCCAAAGCGGCCTCTTTGGCCTTGTCCTTGACCTCATCTTCGACCTGCTCTTTAGTAATAGGGGGCTTGAAGCCAGCACAACAGTAACTCTGTGTTCCTCCAGAGCATGTCTGATCCTCGGTGCTCGAGTGGTGATTGGTGTTCTGCGTGATCTCCGTTTCATCTTTGGCACAGCCACCGGTGCAGCTCAGGCCAAGACCACGGTAGCCGCGCCATCGGCACTTGCCCATATTAGTGCCTTTGGCGCAGCACAGCCGACGGAACTGTCCTTTGCCACAACGGTCCATTGTTGAAAGCGTCCCGGGTTGGCCGTTCGTTTGCGAAGCCTCGTATTCTCCTGACGCGCATTTCTCGCCGCATGGCGTCGTGTAGCAAACGCCCTGGGCGGCTTCGTCTTGGATGAAAATCTCGGCTGCTGCAATGTCGTCTTCGGTCCATTCGTCGGGGTAATTCAGGCTTTTGTCGTTCTGGTCGACTTGATCGATAGCCCAAACCATGAGTCCATCTGCAAACGCATCGTTAGTATGGAAGTTGCACATATCTTTGTGACTTCTTACGCAAGCACCGCGAGTTCGCGAATTCTGCCTTCTGCCTAAAAGTATCTTGGTCGTCGTACGAAACCCATTGATCATTGTCCCATTGTATCCCTGTCGCGATGGTTAGCGAACTGTTTGTGGAGCTTTTTCTGCTCTTTCCTCGTACATTTGACTCCGGCTTTCAGATCATGGACCGGCTTGAGGTTCTTCTCCTTGATGAGCTCTTGGATCTCTTGTAGAGTAAGAATGCCGGAAGCCTTCGAACACCGACCCTCTTTGGCACCTCCAGAGAACGTGCATGAGCCGTCTGGCTTGTTGCAGCTCGGATCGGTGAGGGTAAACGAGCGGCCGTAATCTGTCCAACAAGTCAGATGATGTAGACGCAGAATATGAGCAAAAGCAAACTTACAGCCTTTTCCCAAGACAACTTTGTTTGGTTTGACCCCCGCGCGCCAGAGGAGGTCCAAGGCCATGTTGATCTCAGTGATGTTGGTGTGAGTTGCGAGTTTGGGCCCAGTGTATTTCGATGCGGCGTCCCAGACACCGTGAAGGTCATATGACATCACGTTGAGCCAATCAACAGACTCTTGATGCTTGGACACGTCGAAGTGTTGCAGGTACCAATAGGATGCCGGCAGCGTTATGGTATAGCCGTACTTTCCACGAAAGGCATCCTTGATGTCTTTCGACAGCAGAACGAAGTTGGCTGAATCGCCGGCCTTGCCTCCGCGATCATCTTCCAAATGTCAGTACTGGGTGAAAGTGACGGAGATGCAAATCTTGGCTCACCAGCGGTAGGGTACTCCCAGTCCAAGTCAGCTCCATCGAATCCGTATGTGTCCATAAACTTGATGAGCTTGTTGATGAAGGTCTTGCGGTTTGCTGCTGTACTGGCCATGTTGCTGAAAGCCTGTTGGTATGGGCCGGCTAGATTACTAAAGTCAGTAAATACTAGTGGGTTCGAACAAGTATCACTTACGATCGTTGAAGGACCATCCACCCACGCTGACCCAAGTTTGAAGTCCAGGCTTCTTCTCTTTCAACTTGGTGAAGCGACTCAGCAGCTTGCCCGCGTTCTTGTCCATTGGAACAATGTCGAAAGTGGTGGGATGGAAGAAGACAAAGGCAAAGTTGAGATGCGTAAAACCATCAAGATTGAGGTCTTCGGGAGACACCTTGCTGCATGCCCTGGTGTTGGCCCACGACTCGTAGTAGCCAATGTTTATGCCCTCGACGCTACCACCATCTTTGCTGCAAGATGGTCGCTTGACGTCGCCGCAGCCTCCAAAGTTTTTCTGGCATCCTTTGTCGCAAAACAAGGATGTCGAGCCGCAGAATCTACATGCCAATGTCAGCTGCGATAAAGGAACTGTCGAAGAAATTACACGTACCCAAACTCGGAGCAACAGACTCCGAGCGGACACTGCTGCTTGCCAGGCCTGCCGTACTGGCCACATTCTGCTTTGGCATCGCAGTTAGAGGAGCAGTTTCCAGCACCGCACTCCGAAGGAGAGTAGCCGCAGAGTCCGGAGACCTACCTTATGTCAATGTGTATCCTTGAGTCGATACCAGCTACTTACACTGCTGCAGCATGCACCATTCACGCATGGCGTTTGATCGTTGCAAGTACCGGTAGGAAGATCCAGAGCTTGAGCCGGGATTTCATTCCTCAAAATTCCGAACGCCGAATTGACGAGGAAGTACGATTGTTCCACCTCGCCGTCAAAGGTCTCGTTCTGGAATGAAGATCCATTCTGACCGCTCACAAGGCTACTTGTGAGCCAAAGGCCGATAACTAAGTTATGAAGAAGTGCAGACCGCATCTTGAGTGGCCAGGCGTGAAAGAGAGTTGTCGAGGGGTTTCTCACTGCTCACAAAGCATGGCGAAAGGCGGTAGGGAATGTGAATATGAGGAGAATGTGGCCCATATGGTCAGACGCTGGGTGTACCGATTATACCCGTCATATCTGCATTGATACTGTTCTTGCCAGAGCAGATCAACACTATCGATGTAGGGATTGGGCTTGCGCCACCGTCCGTGTCGCTCAGCACTAGAGTAGAGTCTGATAGATGGAAAGTAAGATCGAGGATCCTACAATTGAAGCTCCTTCCAAAAGAGGATAACCGACGGTATACTAATGCACGAGTTAACACCCAAGTGCTAGCGTGAGACAAGGTAGCATAGTGGGTGGCCTGACGGGAAGGCTGCGCGGAACATGGATCAGACCAAAATCGAGCGGAAGAGCCGTGCCAGCCTCGCCACGGGCGTAACCGCGCACCAGCCTGAATGCGCAACAGCCTGCGATTGGCTGCATGGAGACGCCAGAATGCGCGCGAGCGGGTTCCTGACGGCATATCCGCCAGCTATGCAAGGTACCGAAGGATGCCAAGAATCTGGCTGACCACCTTCCATATTCCTGCACGGCTGCTAAGTGATAACCTAGCCGAAGTGAAGATCAGAGGAACATTCAACTCCGACGGAGCGCTGGAAGCTAGTGGCTTACTGATATCGCCTTAATAATAATTTATCTCTGGCGTTTTGATGGCTTGGCTGGGGTATCCGCGGAGTCTGGTCATGCTGCCTCGACCGATCCCCAATCCAAGCATTCTTTCATCGCCGGATACTCCGCTCTAAAAAAGCGTTCCCATTGATCTTCTGCTGAGGTTGCATTTCTTTGCAGATAGGTCTCGAGGCCACAATGTCTTCTCGCAACTCTGTTCGCCGCGTGCTGATCAACGTGGGCTTGATGGCTTCGGCCTCAGCCTTCAATCTCTATCCTCTTGTTCCGGCAGAGACCATGTCGCAAATCTTAGGGATATCTTCCGGATGTGTATCCGCCTTGTATGTCGTCTCTTTCGAAGCATGCTTCATGGATATCAACTGATTCCTTTTAGAAACACCACGCTGCCATGCGATAACGACTTGATGCAATGGACGCACAAGGTCGACGAAGTGTACTGGCAATCAACCGATGTTACCACACTTTGCACCGCAAGCTGTATGTCCGATGCAGCAGACTGGCGGCAGAATGTCGCAACAGCTTGTGTTGACGACTATTACCGCTCGGGCGACCGATACGTGCCCGCCGAATCGCTGAGCGGTCGTATCTTGGAGGGACTCGATATGGCTTGTATGCGCTCATCGTCTAATGAGTGGTGCCTAGTCGAGTCCTACGAATGGACTGGCTCAGATGTGATCCAAATGGATTGCGAAGCAAACCTCAATGACCCATGGTGTCTCAATCGCGCCGACTTTGGCGCAAACCAGAGCCGAATGTCAACGTTATACGATGACGACTTGTTGTGCTCCGAGTGCTTTCTCAAGATGTTGCATGCCCGCGTAACATCGGATTACCTGCAAGACACAGAGTTTGGCGACTATCTCGTCGAACAGTTTCAAGATGTTCAAGACGTTTGCAAGACTACTGTTGGTGATCTCGTTACCAGGATTGGCCCAGCCTATGCGCGCGTGACGGATGAGCCCGAGATGGCACTCCCGTCAACTACCGTATCGACTACTAGTAGCGCGCCCACACCCACGTCGACAGTATGCAGAGGCCGCATGGTGGATCTACGACCCGAGCGTGAAGAGGAGCTCAATTGTGATGAGATTGCGGAGAAGTACCAGATCGCCTCGCTGGAAGCGGCTGTTGCAACGAAGAATGAGTTCTGCGATGCGGATGGAGAGGTGTGCATACCTCTTGCTTGCACATTGTACCGAGTCTTGACCAACGACACGTGGTAAGTATCTCTGCTACACACTCTCTCGTATCAGCTGCTCACTACTGTGAATTAGTGAGTCAATTGCTCAAGGTCTTTCGAACACGACAAATGAAGTCACGCTCGCTCAGCTCGCAAGCTGGAACCCCAACATTATGGGTGCTTGTGACCACCTATTGGTTGGTCAGGCAATCTGCTTAACGTATGTCAGCCATGTAGTCTCCCATCCATTGAATAGAAGCTGACAAGTATACCTTTAGTCCTCCAGGCGGTGCTTGGATCAGTCCACCAGCCTCAGAAATCCCGGACGATGGCGAGGGACCAATTCGCGGCGGTCCAGGAAGTACGGCATCCCTTCCCATAATCGAAGACGGTGGAGAAATACCTGCCGATAGCATACAAGAGGGTATAGCATCCGATTGTACCCGCTGGATCATGGCCAATGACACCCAGGCCGCATGTTGGAAGCTTGCATACGATGCCAAGATCAGCGTACAGAGATTGTGGGAGCTGAATCCGGTGCTCGGTAGTGCTGGCGAGCGATGTGCTTCGCAAGTCTGGCTCGGCTACTACTATTGCGTTGCCACGAGTGGTGATGGCACGTCGCCATCACCTACATCTACGAAGCCTAGCACGAGCCCAAGTTCGACAGCGCCGATTACAAAGCCAACACAAACACAGTCGGGTATCGATCCTAATTGCAACAAGTTTGCGACAGGAGCAAGCTGTTGGGAGATTGCCAACAGTGCCGGAATTGAGCTGTCACAGCTCTACAAATGGAATACCGTGTTGGGTTCCAACGGAGAGAACTGCGCCACTCAGATTTGGGCCGGATATTACTACTGTGTTGGCACTGCCACCCCCACGACAAGCCAGCCAGCAACAAGCACGGTGGTTGCCCCGCTCCCTACACAGACTCAGGGAGGCTTCCCCGCACACTGTAAGAGATGGATGGTTACCAAGAGTGGTGATACCTGCTGGAGTATCGGTAACGACAACGGTGTTGCCCTTGAAGTGCTGTATGCCTTAAACCCGGTCCTGGGCTCTGACGGAGAGAACTGCGGAACTCAGATCTGGCCAGAGTATGCTTACTGTCTTGCTATATAACTTCGTACATGAGGCTGTTCGTTCGTCTCGAACGTTCGGAAGCGGTGGTAACGCGTGTGACCGACCCAGATAAGAAGATAGGAGAATGCGTAGTGATCTATCGTGAGACTTGTCACTTTGCTGTGCTGTCAGCGCTTCCATTCTTGGAACGCAAATCATACGTCTTGTCAACTGCTATAAAACGCCTTTGTGCATGTTTCCTCACGGCTTCTTCTTTCCGTTCCGCTTCTTTGCGTTTAGCGTCGAGACGTTCTTGTTCGAGAGCTTTGAGATACTCTGCCTTTCTGAAAGCTGAGGGCCAACCATACTCTTTCAGCAAGCGCTTGGGTAGCTGTTCATTTGCTTGATGAGTCTTCCGGTCACGTTCGCCGAGAGGATCGCACTCACCTTTGCATTGTTGTCTCGATGATCCACCATCTCGTTGTACCATGCATCGCTACCTCGCGTCAATGGTACAGGAACGGTGACCAAGGTCTCGATCTCGTTGTAGACCTTATCGAAGTACTGCTGAATTTCTCGAGGCTTTGCGCATCGCCGCCAAGGTTGGTCTTCTGGCGCACTACGGTCTACAACGAACGGTGTCATGGGCCAGATTATCCCTAATGAAACCTGTCAATATCCGGTGATGCACGTTGTATGCGGCTCATACCTTCGTCCGTATCTATCATCCACACTGTCGCTTCGCGGCCCTGGCTCAACGGTATCATTCCTGCAGGTGCTTCCTCCTCGCATGGCATCATAAGACTGATAGCGTCCTTCTTGTGCGCATCTTTCAGCCAGCCATAATCGCGAAGGAAGTTGCATGCTTCCGTTACGATGTAGACCTCGTATTTAGAGTCACCCATATTCTTGCTCAGATAAGGCAAGTGACGCAAGAGATCAACGACTCTGTCCGACCGTTTCCACTCTTGCAATGTGTCAACAGCGAGCTGCTCATCACTCCAACCTTCAGGCGGCGGGCGGAGGATCGTGTCCGGGTCGAGGTAGGCCATGCGCACGAGCAAGTCATAGTGCCTCTCGATGCAACTGACGACTACATGGCGATCGTAAGGCATGGTGTGGATGATGGGGTTGTAGTGTAACGCTAGGCATAGCACCGTGGCTAGATCAGCTCTACCCATGGTCCGGCCGATCGGCCAAAGTTGCCGCCGACGACCTCGGTCTGTTTGTCCTGTTTGCACCCGACGGCCTAACTTTATGCCCAGACAGCAACACTGAAACACGAGCAAGACATATGACAACATACGCCCAGCTCACTCCAACATAATCGCGTAATAACTAAAACACTTTCACGGAACCGTCACATCGCCGACATTCTCGAAACCGTCCCTTTCGCCGAAACCACCAGACCAGCGGTCAACGCCGCATACAAACGGACCTCACGAACGGGCGGACAAGACACAGGGAGAACAACATGGGCGGCTACTTATCGACATTTACAAAGCTGATATGGGCAAAGAAGGAGATACGGATATTGATTCTGGGGCTGGTATGAACACCTCAGCATGGCTGTATGGGGGGCATGGTGCTGATTACAAATGCAGGATAACGCTGGAAAGACGACGTTACTATACAGACTAAAGGTACGCGATATCCAAGGAGGAAAGAAAGGAGGCATGCGAATATGGAAACAATATGCATCCTGGGTCTGGACACGAGGTATACGGAGGCTAACAAGCCCTCCAGATTGGCGAGGTAGTCACAACGATACCAACAATAGGCTTCAACGTCGAATCCGTCACATACAAGAACCTTAACTTCAACGTCTGGGTAAGTTCACCTCCCACCTCCCCGTCCTTCAGAACCACCTACCTTCCCCCATCCACAACCACCATCTAACACCTGCCCAGGACCTCGGCGGCCAAACCTCCATCCGCCCCTACTGGCGCTGCTACTACGCCAACACCGCCGCCGTAATCTTCGTAATCGACAGCACAGACATCGAGCGCCTCACCACCGCTAGCGAAGAACTGCGCGCCATGCTCAACGAAGAAGAGCTCCGCGACGCCGCCCTCCTCGTCTTCGCAAACAAACAAGATCAACCGGGCGCAAAGGGCGCGGGCGAGATCAGCGAGGCGCTCAAGTTGGGGGAGCTCAAAGACCGGAATTGGAGTATTGTGGCTTGTAGTGCGGTGGATGGACGGGGTGTCCAGGAGGGTATGGATTGGCTGGTGGGGAATGTTGGGGAGCAGAGTTAGAGGAGGGGACGGAGGGGATATGAGGATATACGTGCGATGGGGATGAGGATGAGACGGGAGCGGGGACATATGACGCGGCACATACGCGTCAGAACGGATTATTATACCAGCATAATGGCGTCTCGGCGCTAGGGTTGTGAATACGGGGTGGGGAGTCAATGTCAGTAATTGCATGCGCGTTCTTGATGTCGATGGAAATGGAGATGCATTATATCGTGTGACGAAGCGTCTAATAAACCTCCCACGTCAGATCTCTACCTGGTCTCAGCCGCCCCTCAGTCCAATCCTTGCCAAAGACGTACGCGCTGCTGATCTCTTCTTCGTCGATGCCCAAGTGATCTTCGCCATCTCTTCCTTGAAACCAGCCCAACGCGTACGTCTTTCCACTCTTCTCTAGGTGTTTCGTCATCTCCCTTGAGTTCAGCTTCTCCGTGTCGATGAAGCTGAAGAGCATCTTGGACTGGTGGATGAAAGCGAGGACGGAGGCCATGGTGCCGATTTCTCTGGGCATGAACTTCTGACTGCGCCTCGCGTAGGTGAGAAGAGCGATGCCGATGAGATAGATCAGAATGAGCATGGTGAGCGTTAAGCTCGACCAGAAACTGCGAAAGGTTTGCTCCGTGTTATAACGATCAGATGCATCGTCGTTGCTGCCGTCGTGGTCGTCGTCAGACTTTTGGCCGCCGAATCCAGGCATAAATTTGTTGCCATCGACGCTGATTGAGGTCACGCAGACCGTTAGGATCTCCGCAAAGATGGATCCAAAGGCGACGAGCATGACAAGGTAATGCCCATTGAAGAAAGCTTCGAAGGGCAACCAAAGAGGATTCGTACCAGCATAGTCGAGTGTAAGAGTCTTGGCTGGGGCGTGTCGCAGAGAAAGGATGTAGAAAGGTTGAAGCATGCGAACGTCGCTATTCATGGTGTTCCAGAGTATGCGGATGACAGTTGCTAGGCCCGTCATCATCCAGGGTACCTTCTGTGTGGCTCTACTCATCGCCTTGACGAATGTGAAGACTGGCACCGCAACGGTGAACAGGATGAGAAAGCCGATGAAAGGCACACCCGCCCAAAGACGAAGCATGAGCGGCCTGGGATCGGAGCCGTGCTCGGGAATCTTTTCCTTGCTCTTCGTTATGTATTCTCCTTGCCAGAGTGAGCTTTTGTGCAAGATGTATCTTCGTTGGCGAAGTTGCTTGTGTATCTGAGGCAAAGAAGCCTGGTCGAGCCCCTTGAAGTCCGTCAGAATATGGCTTTTCGTAGCCATAGCTGCGATACCTGCAATGCCCTTGGGGTCCGACTGCAGGCCGCTCTTCCTCTGCATTGCGTACATCAGCGCTCCTCCACAGGCTGCAACTATCAAAAGGCACGCCGAGAGCGCTCGGGACCAGGCCGGTTCGACTCTCACAGCCTTCCAGCCATTAAGTTTACGGTCCTTTTCTGGTGGCCACATAGTCATAGAGGCACTCTGCAAGACAGGTACAAGGCTACTAGCGACCAATGTACCCAGCGAGCTGTAAATGACGGCGTACTGTCTGTGACGCAGTGCTCTTAGCGGTACTAAGAAGCTCAAAAAGGTGAGATAGTCCATGTTAAGCGATTCTCCCGCAGTTGCGCCTGTCTTCTTGGATAGCTGGTAGAAGGGCTCCAAACGTTTCACCTCGAAATCCGACATTTGCCAAAGGACGCCGTAAAAGACTGAAATGATGATGGGCGCGTACTGCCAGGTGAAATATTGCGTGACAGTCAAGTCGCCAACTTTCACGAAATGCCACAACCCGCCTTTCTGAGGATCTGCTTCAACATCGCGTAAGGAAATTTGGCATAGGTATTCTTGAACGCCAGCGAGTACAAGTGCAAGAACTGTGAGCATAAGGATCCACCACGAGCTCATAGTAAGGGGTCGCCATGCAGGCATCTGGGGATCTGCATGCGTGTTAGATCCTAACTCTCGACACATGTAGGGGAAACTTGCCTTCAGGAAAGAAGTAGCTAGTCTGTGCACCACTGCTGATGAGACCGGCCTCGGCGGTCAAGTTTCTCATAGAATCGAAGTCGCGAGCAACTCCTGTGAATTCGCTGATATCGACTGGAACATCTGCTGCAACAGCAACGACCTTGCCGGTATTTTCAGCCTCGTCTTGCGCTTTTTTGGCCTGCTCGTCTACTACATCCGCTCTTGTCAGAATTCGTCGGTGGCCTGGAAAGAAGCCTGGTACTGGTCCCGCTGGGGTATGCTCAAACGGAACATGGAGCACAGAAGTCATGCCAGCTCCGAGTTGCGCTTCAAGACGCTCAAATTCTGCGGCGTGACTAGCTTCATCCATGTCTCTGTCACGCTCTTGCCCTTCGTGTATGTCCTGTGTCCGCGATTGCGCCTCGAGTGTTTTCAGCGGCAGACCGCCTAGCGAGCTCAGATCATATCCGACTGCTTCATCCCCCTCGTCGACTCCTACAAGGCGTCTTCTGTCGGGTTGTGATTCCTCATCATCCAGTCGGTTGTAACGTCCCCCATGAGAGGCTCCCCTGTGCAACGATGCGATTCGGTCGAGGACCCGTTTGGTCCTACTGTTGCTCTTGCCCAACGACGGTGATGCGCGATCTTGAGTAAACACGCTCGCGACAGGGTTGTATGACGTTTCTTGGGCAAACGAGGGCAGCGCTGGAGCGCGTGGTATGCGATACGAGGGTTCTGCGGCCGGTAGCAGAGGCGAAGGAAACGACCGACGTCTTGATGCAGGGGTGCTGCTAGGAGATGCGATTGAGGCGACTGAGGACGGTCGGGACGGAAAGAGTTGCGACAGCCTGTCGGAGGCGCCAGACGTGTTCTTGCGACGCAGCGGTGGCCGAGCGTGGATGGGTGGGGCATCGCCAGTTGTTGGAGAGCCAACGCGCAAAGCAGAAGGAACGGTGATATCGGAGGTCCTCCTACTGTTTGGGGAGCCAACCTGGAGGGGTGATGGTACTCCTTCGACGGATGGTGACCGCATTCTGTTTCGTGTATGCCCGGCTTGCGCTCACGTTCTTGTACTGTACAATGATGTTTGCAATGTGTAGCGACCGTAGGACGAAAGCGAACGAAGTGAAAGGAAAGAGAGAAGCCACAAAAAAAGGCGGGAAATCACCAAAGCGTACAAGATGTTGCACGAGGCTGGCGGTACCTTGCAGCATATGCGTTGCACCGGTCAGCCTGGTTCCATCACACCAATATGCGCCCACGGATGCTTTCGCCCTACTCAGGCAGGAAAAGCTGCTCTAGTGCGGCACACCATGTGCAGTCCAGGCGAAGCGAACGGCTGTCGTGGAATCAAGCTCGCCGTGCCTTTGATTTGCGCTGGCGTCGCGGGGCTTGACGAGCCGCTCAGCCCTGTGCTGATCGACCCGCGTAACTCCAGATTGAAGGCCGATAGCCTATTCGATATCAGAAAGACGGTGTTGCGCAAAGGCGTCAGTAGCGACGAAGGAGCTCAGAATGTTGAGCGTAACAATAGAGAATGCATTGTTTTACAGGCTGCAGCAATGCCATCACAACAATCGACCGGTCAGGATTTGGGGGCCAGCTGAGCTAAAAATACGGCGCTGTGCCGCTGCGGTCGAATGGCGTTCGAGTCTCGCCTGGCATTGCCGTCTGAGGCATGCCGGTGGCTTGCGATGGGGGCCAAAAACATCGGCATATCGTGTTGGGCACAACGACGGTCGCACGACGAAATACAGATTCGACGATGTTGGTGTTGAGCAGTTGGAGAAAGAAGGTCCGGATTCGGAGCTTGAGGAAGCTCCTCTGATCGGCCCCGCTAGGGACGTCACGTGGACGTCCTTCCGGGCAGGCGCTGACGGTAACAGCGAACCCTCTGAGGCGACAACAACACCAGATCACCTAGCGAGACTGCGCGACGACACTACCGACTGTGCGCAATACATGTACAACGGCTGTTAATTCTTTGAGGATCGTCAGGGACCGAATGGTCGCACCACCGTTTGCACCACAGACACGCGCACGCACCTGGCGACACGTGGTGTTGTACACGGACGACGTTCTCAAAGGGATCAGAATATGCTCAATTTGCTAGCCAAGGTGACTATCGTACGTTGCAGGCTTTACTTCGGTCGTCTGCACAAATGGCTCATCTTACTCAACATTACCTTTTGCGCATCTGCAGCATCGGTCCCTTCCTGCCGGCCACGAAGATGTCGTAAATCTGGTATTGATCCTCTGTCTGTCGCCCAGGCTTCCCATTTCGGTTGCCTCCACCAAGTCTGTTCTCTGGATCAGGCCGAACCTCGTACATCCAGAGTGTCTTGGCAATGACAAGTCGCATCTCCAGCCAGGCAAGGTTCTTTCCAACGCAGCCCCTGGTTCCATAGGAGAAGGCACAGAAACCGTTCTCCGCCAATGCCACACTCTCAGCCGAGGATCCTTCTTTTCCAGTCTCGTCTACGATCCAGCGCTCAGGGTGGAACATGAAGGGTTCTGGGAAGACGTTTTCGTTGTAGCTGAGACAGTAAAGACCGGTGCTGACGTGGAGGCCAGCGGGGAAGTAGTGATCACCGACAGTTGTTCCGCCAGGGAGTACCTCACGGCTGGGCTCTGCTGCGACTGGTGGTGTCATGCGCATGGCTTCATTAAGAAACGCAGTGAGGTATTTGCAGGACATGATCTTGGTACCCGACTTGATCTCGTCATAGCTTGAGAAGACCGACTTGACCTCTTGAGCGATCTTGGCCTGTACCTCCGGTCGACGAGCCAGGTAGAAAAAGGCTGCAGACATTACGACGGATGTCGTATCGGAACCAGCAATAGTCAGCAACTCACACTCAGCGAAGAGTTCGTGCTCGCTGTAGCCACGCTTGCCAGTTTCGGGGTCGACAGCCTTGAAGAGCCAGTGAAAGAAGTCCTTCCGGACCTCACCCTCAGGCTTGGGATTCTTCTCCAATTCGTGTTCGACCGCGGACCGTTTCTCAAGGCATCCTTCAACGAAGTCCTGCCACTTCTTGACTACTGGCGGTGAGGCAACCTCCAGAAGCTTGTCGAGCCCACGAGGCTTCATCCATACCCAAGCGTTGGCTAACGGGCCGAATGCAATCTTTGGAATGTCAGCATGATCGATCAATGATCTGATGCAGGGGACTAACTGGATGGAGAATTTCCATGAATTGAACCATGACTTCGGGGATGTGGCGGAGATCGCTTCCAGGCTCCTTCATGTCAAAGTTCTTACCGAAGCACAAGTCACCAAGGATGTCGAAAACAAGCCAGTTCATCCAATCACACATGTTGATAGAGGCCGTCCACTCGCCAGCCTTTGGCGCTTGTTGACCAATCAGCTCTAGCCAACGGTCGATGTTCGCGTGAAGGAAGACCTCAGCATCTCGCAGTGCCGCTTCTGAGAAAGCGTAGTTCAGCACGCGACGCTTACGCGAGTGCACCTCAACACTGGTGGTGCTCCATGTGTTGATAGTGTGGACATTGCGTGGCCACACTTCGTAGTAAAGGCCTTTCTTCACATTTCCCTTTGGTCCAAAGATTTTCTTGAAAGCAGCAGGCGTGTTGAGCACGACACTGTCTGGACGATACCGGAACTCGGGTCCTACCAATCGTTAACAACTCACTGACTCTGGGGATGAAATCAGGCCACCATACCATACTTCTCCTGCAGACTATACAGCCAAACGTGTCGGTCGCCAGTACGAGTGTGCCACCATGACGGGAACACAGTCAAGCGGGCCCAGAACGGCCCCGGGAACGCCGCGAGTGGATGAAAGTAGAGGCGATAGATTCCAGTAACGATTACGTAGGTCGATACTAACAGAGCTGACAACACGAGAAGCCCTGGGTATGACCCATTGCCTTGGATATCTGTAATTGCCATCATGCACCTGGCTTATT
>Ga0265797_10001447_pt1 | contig 41635 bp, 44 predicted proteins | sample P2T30metagenome_FD_192433 | JGI IMG/M metagenome (GOLD analysis project Ga0265797, IMG submission 192433) | Plant litter microbial communities from East Loma Ridge, Irvine, California - P2 T30 | ecosystem: Environmental > Terrestrial > Plant litter > Unclassified | place: USA: California...
ACGACGCCCTGGTGCCGACCGAGGTGCCCGACAGCCACGTGAACGGTGCCCTGACGATCGGCGAGAACATCGGTGACCTCGGTGGCCTGTCGATCGCGTGGAAGGCGTACCTGCTGTCGCTCGACGGCCAGGAGCCCCCGGTCGTCGACGGCCTCACCGGTGCCGAGCGCTTCTTCCTGAGCTGGGCCCAGGCCTGGCGCATGGCGATCCGCCCGGAAGAGGCGGCTCGACTGCTGAGCATCGACCCGCACTCGCCCAACGAGTTCCGCTGCAACCAGGTCGTGCGGAACATCGACGTCTGGTACGACACCTTCGGCGTGACCGAGCAGGACGCGATGTACCTCGACCCCGCCGAGCGCGTCGCGATCTGGTGATGACGGAGCCGGACGCGGCCCGGTCGTCGCGCCGCCGGCGACCGGACGACCGCCCAGCAGGTGGCGGCCGCGGTCGTGGGCGGCACAGCGGCCGGGCCGACGACCGCTTCACCGCCACCACCGAGGCGCTCGGTGCCCTCGCGCTCGAGGGCGCCGGGGTCAGCGCCTCGGTGATCGACACCTCCAGTGGCAAGGCCCTGCTCGCGATCGACGACACCCTGGTGCAGCCGGTCGCGAGCCTGGGCCGCGTCCTGCTGCTCATCGAGGTCGCCGCCCAGCTCGAGGACGGCCGCCTGCACGGTGACCGCCTGCAGCGCATGGCCCGCGACACCGCGACCGGTGCCGGCCTGTGGCAGTTCCTGCAGGAGCCGACCATGCAGGTGCCCGACCTGGCGACACTGGTCGGAGCAACCGCCGACGCCTGGGCCATGAACGCGCTGCTGTCGACCGTGGGCATCGACGCCGTCCGGGAGCGTGCGGAGTCCCTGGGCATCGAGCGCACCGCGTTGATCGACCGCGTGCGGGACCGCCGCGGCCCGGATGACGCCCCCGACGCCTCCGTCGCACCGACCGGGGAGCTGTCGTGGGTGATGCGCGGACTGGCGCTCGGCGAGGTCGTCGACGAGGCGGTGTCGAACCGGGTGCTCGGCTGGTTGTCGCTGGCGAGTGACCTGAACCTGGTCGCCGGGTCCTTCGGGCTCGACCCCCTGGCGCACCGTGCGCTCGACCATGGGCTGCAGGTCGTCGCGGTCACCGGGTCGAGCACCGGTGTGCGGGCCGAGGCGGGGATCCTGCGGGGGCCCGGGTCGTCGGTCAGCTACGCCGTGACCGTCACCTTCGACGACGCGTCGTTGCAGCGGCGGTTGGCCGCGGTCGAGGCGCTGCGGACCATGGGGACCGAGGTGCTCGAGGCGGTGCACGCGCCTGCGCGTCGCTGACGGCGCTTGGTGCTGTTCGTCGCGGGTGCGGCGTCACCGTGTCAGGACCGGGGGACGCAGACAGACTCGGCGCTCAGACTCAGCCCGTCGACGGTGCCGCGGATGCTCGCCGTGGCGGGGTCCGCATCCGTTGACGACGACCAGTAGTCCCGCCCCATCGCCCGGCCGCTGACCTCGAGGCCCTCCGACGTCCACAGCGCGGTCACGGCGTCGAACGGCTCCTGCGCGTCGTCGACGATCTGGAACACGGGCACGATGCCGAACGCCGTCGCGCGGGTGCCGGTCGCATCGGGTGACCAGGTCGATCCGGGCGGCGCGCACTGTTCGGTGCCCGTGGTCACGGTCGCCGGGACTCCGGCGGCCTCGGCCGAGCGCTCGAGGAACGCCCGGAGCGTCGCAGCGTGGTCGCTGACGTCGGCGGGCACCCAGGGAGCCGGGGTGGGGCTCGTCGTCGGGGTGCCCGGGGCGGTGGCGTCCCGAGGCTTCTTCGCGTCGAGGGGGAGTCCCACCCAGCCTCTCGTCCCGTCGAGGCCGACGGAGAACGCGGTGCGCGGAGCGCGGTGTGCGTCGGCGGCTTCGTCCTTCGTCCGGACGAGTACGTCGGCGACGGCACCGGTTCTGTCGCCGTAGAACGACAGGGAAGGCCGCTCGGGCTCGGCAGCCGCTCCGTACTCGTCTGCGGGTGCCTGCGCAGCGTCGGCGTAGGTCGTGCCCGGTGAGTAGTACAGGCCCTCGACGTCGTGGTCACCGTCGCGGTCGAACCCGTCGATCGTGCGCAGGAGTGCTCGCCCGGGGTGCGTCGCCGTGATCCCCACCGAAACGTCAGCACGGTCCAGCGAGGCCGGGTGGTCCCCGACGATCGGACGGGCCTGCGCGACGGCGTCGGTGAAGCTGACGCCCGGCACGAGCCAGATCGTGGAACGTGACGGGGTCGCCCACAGCCGGTGCACGAAGGGCTCCGCGCGCAGCCGTCCGGCCAAGTCGACGACGTCGGGGTCCATCGGGTCGACTGCGACCGGCGCCGACGCCCGGCCGCGGGGCACGTCCACGGTCACCGACAGCGTCGTGCCGGTGACACCCCGCGCTGCCGCGTGCCGGATCCGTTCGGCGACGGCGAGGTCCTTCGTGTCGGCCTGCACCACGAGCGAGGTGATCCAGTTCTGCGGGTCGTCCTTTGCGTCGACCTGACGGATCTCGCCCTCGGCCGTGTCGACCCCGGGCAGCCGCTCGACCCGGGTGATGAGCTTCGCGAGCGCCGGTTCCGACCCGGCCGGCGGTGGTGGCGACGTGCACGCGGCGAGGGTGAGCACGACGCCGAGCGCGGTCGCGAGGGCTGCCGCTGAACGTGTCCGTGCGCGAGCCCCCATTCGTCCGAGTCTAGGAACAGCGCCGTGCGGGCGGAATCGGTCGCGGGACCCATCCGTGCTCAGCGCAGGAGCACGAAGGAGCGCAGCGGCTGCGGGTCGACGTCGTGGGCCTCCACGAAGCCACGCGACTCGTAGAACGCCCGCTGCCCCGGCTCCGCGTCAGTGAGCAGGACCGTCTGGCGAATGCCGGCGTACCGCTGCAGGACGGCGTCGAGCAGCGCACCACCGATGCCGGACCGGTGCGCGGACGGCAGGACGAGGACGTCCTGCACGTACACGATCGTCACCCCGTCGGAGACCGTGCGGAGCAGGCCGAGCAGGTGGCCGTCGTCGTCGCGGGCCGTCAGCACGGTGTGGGAGCCGGCGATCGCCGCGGTGAGGGCTGCGGGGTCCTGCGTGTACGCGGTCCACCCGACGGCGTCGTACAGCGCCACCAGTTCGTCGGTGCCCGGTCGTTCGTCGCTGATCGTGGTGGTCACGGTGCTCATCGTGCCCGACTCCTACGAGGTCGCCTGCCCCTCCGGCACGAACGCCTGCACGGACAGCAGCGAGGCATCGGCCGACGCACACGCCTGGTAGTCCGTGTCCTTCACGAACAGGGACTGCTTCGACCCGGGCGGGTACACGCGGAAGCCGTCCGGGGTCTCGGGCGAGCAGTCGCCCGCCGAGTAGTTCTCGGCCCGGACGATCTTGAGCGGTGCGACGGCGGTCTTGCCGGGAGCGAGTGTGACGGTCGGGTGCGGGGAACTCTTCTCCGCGATCGCCGCCGCTCCGATCTGCTTGCCGGTGCCACCCCCGACGAACGAGACGCCGGGCCACCCCTGCACGGTGCAGGTCGTCGACCCGGTGTTCTCGAACACCAGGTGCACGATGACGCTTCCGGCGGCACCACCACTGCCGGCCTCGATGCGCCCGGCGAGCGACGATGCCGCGCACCGGTCACCAGCAGACGAACCGGTGGCACCGGATCCGGCGGATGAGCCGGACCCGGACGACGGTGCCGCCGAGGCGGACTCCTCGGACGACTGCGGCGTGGACGCCGACGCGGACGGCGACGGCGCGGGCGCGGTGACGGTCTCGGTGGCGGCGGGCTGCCCGTCCGAGGCGCACCCCGCCAGTGTCCCGACGGCGACGAGCCCGGTCACGACGAGCAGGAACTTCGATCGGCTGCTGCGTTGCATGGTGCACAGGCAACCACCGAACGCCGCATCCGGTTCGGTCGGCGTCCAGGGACCCCGAGCACACTCCGAGGCAAGCAACCCGAGCAGCGGAGGTCGGACATGACGGGCAAGCACGAACAGGCACGAGGCGACGAGGGTCGCGCGGACGGGGTCGAACCCCGCGCCGGAGCCTTCACGGACAGCGAGATCCCGGGCGACGAGCACGTCGAGTCGACGGAGCCCGTCGGCGAGTTCGTCTCGAGCGACATCCCCGGCGAGACGCGTCCGACCGGAACCGGACCCGACGGCGAATACGTCGACTCGGACATCCCCGGCGAGGCCGAGCCGGCCCAGAAGGGCGAGGTCGGGGAGTACACCGACACCGACAAGGCCTGACGAACCCGAGTGGAACGCATCCCATGATCAAGGATAGGCAGTCATCCTTGATCATGGGATGATCCATGTATGGCTTCGTACGAGACGATCCGACGCACGGGCGACCCGGCAGCCGCGACGCGCGCCTTCCGGATGCCGATGGTCTTCGAGGCCTACGTGCCGGATCCGCTGCAGGGCCGAACGGTCGATCTCGGACCGACCGAACAAGCGGCCGTGCTCGAGGCCACCGCTGCGGTGACGGAAGCCGAGACGAGATCCACGCTGCTCGGCAGCGGAGACGCACTGGGCCGGATGCTCCTCCGAGCCGAAGCGGTCGGGTCGTCGATGATCGAGGGCCTCGAGGTCTCCCCGCGGAAGCTGCTCGAAGAAGAAGCCCGCGGACGGAGCCCGCTCGGGCAGTGGAGCACCGCAACCGAGGTCCTCGGCAACATCGACGCCATGACCTTCCTCACCGAGTCGGTCGGTCCGGGTTCCCCGGTGACCCTCGACCTGCTCCTCGAGGCGCACCGGCGGCTGATGGAGGCCTCGGCGACCCCCGAGGTCGGGGGCACGGTCCGAGCGGTGCAGAACTGGATCGGCGGACCGACGCCTGCCGCAGCGGCGTTCGTTCCGCCCGTGCCGGAGCGGGTGCCAGGGCTCCTCGACGACCTGCTGGAGTTCGTGAACTCGAGCACGCTGCCGACGATCGCCATCGCCGCCGTCGCACACGCGCAGTTCGAGACGATCCACCCGTTCGCCGACGGCAACGGTCGCATCGGACGCGCACTGATCCACGCTGTCCTGCGGTCACGGGGGCTGACCATCGAGTCGTCTCCACCGGTGTCCCTGGTCCTGGCGACCCGTGCTGTCGACTACGAAGCGGGGCTCCAGCGGTTCCGGTCCACCGATCCGCCCGCATCGGAGCCAGCGCAGCGGGCCGTCGGGCAGTTCGTCCGGCTCTTCGCCGAGGCGATGGCCGAGGTCGTGGACCGGATGACGCAGTTCGAGCACGAGCTCGTCCGGATCAAGGAGTCCTGGCGATCTGCGCTCGCCGGAGTCCGCTCTGACTCCGCTGCATGGTCGGCGCTCGAACTCGCGCCCCGCATGCCCGTGCTCACCGCGCAGACGTTCGCGGCCGCGACGGGCCGGAGCGAGCAGGCCGCGAACACGGCCTTGGGGGTCCTCGTCGAGCGTGGAGTCCTGACACAACGATCGGCGGGACGGCGGAACCGTGTCTTCGAGGCAGACGCCGTGATCGGCGCGCTGGCACTGCTGGAACGCCGTCTCGCCTCTCCGGCTGGTGACACCGGCGTCGTGCCGCCGACCAGACACGTGCCGGCAGCTCCGCCCAGGGCCTGACGGTCAGTCGATGAGCTCCGCCGCCACCAGGCGGCGGAGCGTCTCCACGCCCGCAGGCGGGCAGCGGTCCGCGTCGGCGGAGGTGACCCACTCGACCTCGTCCACCTCGGCCGAGGCGACGGGCGTGGCGGAGTCCAGCGGGCCTCCCGGCCGGACCAGGAACAGCGTCATCGCGACCATGGTCCCCGGAGCCTGCCCGTGGGCGGGCTCGAGCATGACGCCGAACGGGTCGACGTCGTCGGCGGTGAGCCGCAGGCCGGTCTCCTCGTACGCCTCGCGCACGGCGGCTTCGACGTCGGTCTCGTGCGGCTCCGCCTTGCCGCCGGGCAGGTAGAGCACGTCGCGCGCCCGGGCGCGCACCATCAGGACGCGTCGGTCACGCACCAGCAGCAGCGCACTCACGCGCAGCGTGGGTGGTTGCGGGCCTGTCTGGAGGCTCAGCTCGCGTCCGCCTGGTCGTCGCGATCCGAGGCGGTCGGGTCCAGTGCCGTGCGGTCGGCCAGCGGGACGACGGGCGACGGCAGCTCCGGCTCGGCCTCCGGCCGGACGCCGTACAGGGAGTCGATCGCCCCGACGAACTCCTCGCCGCGACCGGCGCGACCGAGCTCGCGGGCGCGGACCGAGGGACGGTGCAGCAGGACGCCGACCAGGTGCCGGAGCGCCCGCTCGGTGTGCTCGACGGACTCGCCGTCGGCGTCCGCGCGGCGCTTGGCCCGCTCGATCTCGTCGTCGAGGATGTCGAACACGTGCTTGCGGAACGCCACGAGCGCCGGGGTCGTCGACTGCTCCATCGCCTGGGCGCGGAACCGGGACACCGCGTCGTCGACCATCGCGCGGGCCTCGGACTCGGCGTTCAGCTCGGAGATCGGGGCGTGGATGCTGATCGTCTCGAGGTCGAGCAGTTCGACGCCGTCGACACCGGCGGCCGCGGGGTCGACGTTGCGGGGGAGCCCGAGGTCGATGACGATGCGCCGGACCCCGTCGTCGAGGTCAGCCGGTGCGACGACCGGGACCTCGCTCGAGGTGCAGGTGATCAGGACGTCGCTCTCGCCGATGGCCTGGCGCAGGTCACGGGCGGCGACGAGGTCGTGCTTGGCGGCGAACCAGGGCGCCCGGCCCGAGGGCGAGAAGACCTGGATGTTCGTCGCGCCGCGGTCACGCAGGGCGGCGATGGTGGTGGCCGCGTAGCTGCCGGTGCCGACGAGCAGCACGCGGGTGCGGGCCCAGTCGGTGACCCGTGACGAGGCGAGCTCGAGGCCGAGGCGCACGAGCGACCGGCCGGCGGCACCGATGCGGGTGCGGGTCTTGACGCCGCGCGAGGTGTGCGCGGCCTCTTGGAACAGGCGCTCGAGGTCCGAGGTGGTGGTGCCGTTCGACCGGGCGTCCTCGAGCGAGCGCCGGACCTGGCCGGAGATCTCGGTCTCGCCGACGACGACGGACTCGAGTCCGCTCGACACGGCGAACAGGTGCTGCACGACGTCCTTGCCGTCCAGCACGTTGACGGAGTCCAGGACCTCGGTGGCGTCCAGGTCGCTCGCGGCGGCCACGGCCTGCACGGTGGCGGAGACGGCGGAGTCGCTCTCGTCGCCCGCGATGTCGAGGTACGCCTCGAAGCGGTTGCAGGTCGCGAGGACCACTGCACCGTCCAGGACGCCGGCATCCGTGACGAGTCGGCTGGCTGCCGCGGGTGCACCGATGCTCAGTCGCTCCAGGAGATCGAAGCTGGCGTTGCGATGCGACGCCGTGAGACAGATGAGCACGTAGTCAATGGTAACGCGCTCGATGGGAGAATCATCCGGTGACCGAAGCGACGACCACATCCCTCCCCGACTCCCACCCCCTGGCATCAGGGCGGACGAGTGGTTCCCGCCTGGTACGGGCCCTGCGGGGTGACCGTCCGGAGACGCTCCCGGTGTGGTTCATGCGGCAGGCCGGACGGTCCCTTCCGGAGTACCGGGAGCTTCGGATCGGCACAGCCATGCTCGACGCGTGCCTCGACCCGGAGATGGCGTCGGAGATCACCCTGCAGCCGGTCCGCCGGCACGGGGTCGACGCGGGCATCTTCTTCAGCGACATCGTCGTGCCGATCAAGCTCGCCGGTGTGGACGTCGAGATCGTCCCCGGTCGTGGCCCGGTGCTCTCGTCGCCGATCCGCACCCCCGCCGACGTCGACGCGCTCGAGCAGCTCGACCCCGCGGCCCTCGCCCCCATCGAGCAGGCCGTCCGACGCACGGTCGAGCAGCTCGGCGACACCCCGCTGATCGGCTTCGCGGGGGCGCCGTTCACCCTCGCCGCCTACCTGGTCGAGGGTGGCCCGTCCAAGGACCACATCCGCGCCCGCACGCTCATGCACGCCGACCCCGAGACCTGGTCGCGGCTGCTCGCGTGGGCCGCCGAGGTGTCCGGGATGTTCCTCCGGGCACAGGTGCTCGCCGGGGCCTCGGCCGCGCAGCTCTTCGACTCGTGGGTCGGGTCGCTCTCCCGCGCCGACTACGTCCGGTCCGTCGCACCGCACTCCGCGCAGGCGATGTCGCACGTCGCCGAGCTCGGGGTGCCGCGCATCCACTTCGGCGTCGGCAGCGGCGAGGTCCTGGCCGACATGACGACCTTCGGCACGGACACCGTGGGCGTCGACGCGGTCGGGGTCGACTGGCGCCTGCCGCTCGACCAGGCGGTCCAGCGCGTCGGCACCGGCGTCAGCGTGCAGGGCAACATCGACCCGGCGATGCTCTCGGCGCCGTGGGACGTCCTCGAAGCGCACGTCCGCGACGTCGTCCGTCGGGGTGGCGCCGCACGGGCCCACGTCGTGAACCTCGGCCACGGGGTCCCGCCCGAGACCGACCCGGACGTCCTGACCCGCGTGGTCGAGCTGGTCCACTCGCTCGGCGACGGCCGCTCGGACGACGGTGCAGCGCAGGACGGAGCCGGCGCGTGACCGACGTCGTCGTGGTCGGCGGCGGGATCGCCGGGCTCGTCACAGCCCGTGACCTCGCCAAGGGCGGCGCCCACGTGGTGCTCGTCGAGTCCTCGGGTGCGCTCGGCGGCATGATCCGTCGGCACACCGTCGGCGGGATCGACCTCGACATGGCGGCGGACTCCTTCGCCACCCGCACGGACGCCGTCGGCCGCCTGGCGATCGAGCTCGGGCTCGGCAACGACGTCGTCGCCCCCGACCCCCGCGGCGCCTGGCTGATGACCCGCGACGGCCGGACCTCCCCGATCCCGGCGACCGGACTCCTCGGCATCCCGAGCACCCCGATGGCCGCCGACGTGCTGGCCGTGGTCGGGCAGAAGGGCGGCCTGCGCGCCCAGATGGACTCGCTGCTGCCGGCACCGGTGGGCGCCAAGGCCTCCTCGCTCGGCGAACTCGTCGGCCGGCGCATGGGGGAGCGGGTGCTCGACGACCTCGTGGTGCCGATCGCCGGTGGCGTGCACTCCACCCACCCCGACCAGCTCGACCCCGACCGGGTGGCCCCGGGCCTGCGCGCCGCACTGCTGCGCGAGGGCTCGCTCGCCCGGGCCGTCCTGTCGCTGCGGGCACGCGCGGCCGCCGGCACCCCGGTGCAGGGGATCCGCGGCGGGACGGTGCGCCTGGTGGACGAGCTCGTCGCCGACATGGCGACCTACGGGGTGGACGTCCGGCTGCACACCCGGGCGACCCGCGTCGAGGCGCACGCGGTCGAGATCGTCGGCGCCGACGGTACGACCGAACGGCTGCCGGCCCAGCACACCCTGTCCTCCATTTCCGATCCGGAGCGTGCCGCTGCCCCCGACCGGACGGGCATCCAGCTCGTCACGCTCGTCGTCGACCAACCCGAGCTCGACGCCGCCCCGCGCGGAACCGGGATGCTCGTGCACCCGGACGCGCAGGCCGTGTCGGCGAAGGCCCTCACGCACGCGACGGTGAAGTGGCCGTGGCTGGCCGACGTGGCGGACGGACGCCACGTCCTGCGGCTCAGCTACGCGACCACCGCGACGGACGCTGCGGGCGTGGCCACGAGCCTCCCGGTCGACCCGACCGACCCCGTCGGCAGCCGTGCCCTGCAGGACGCGTCCACGCTGCTCGGTGTGTCGATCACGGCCGACCGCGTCAGCGGAGCCGCACGCGTCGGTTGGTACGGACCGGACCTCACCGCGGCCGGGCTGGCCGAGGGCGTCGTCGGGATCGGCGAGGCCTCGACCGGACGCGGCCTGGCGGGGATCATCGCCGCCGCTCGGAAGGCAGCCGACGAGATCCTCGGTTCCTGAGCGGACCGCGCAGCCCCTGAGGGCTACTGTTGGTGAGACCGCCGGACGTATTCCGTTCGGTGCATGACCACCGCACAACCAATGCACGGAGGAATCGCACATGCGCGGAAAGCTCCTGTTCGTCGCCGGCGCCGCACTCGGGTACGTCCTGGGATCGCGAGCCGGACGGGCGCGGTACGAGCAGATCAAGACCGTCAGCGGCAAGGTCTGGAACAGCAACGGCGTCCAGAAGGGCGTGCACGTCGCCGAGGACTTCATCGCCGACAAGACCCCGGACGTCGCCGAGTTCATCGGTGAGACGACCAAGAAGGCCGTCCGCAAGGTCGGCCAGAAGAAGGACACCACCACCTCATGACCGACACCCGCGATCGCAAGTCGCGTTCGCTGTTCGGCCTGGTCGGTGACGTCCCGAAGCTCGTCAAGGGCCTGGTCAAGGGCGAGATCGACCTGCTCAAGGCCGAGATGCTCACGAAGGCGAAGATCTTCGGCCTCGCAGCCGGTCTGCTGGTCGGTGCGCTCGTCGTCGTGCTCTACGCGATCGGCGTCCTGCTGACCGCAGCCGTGATGGGCCTCGCGACCGTGATGCCGGCGTGGCTGGCCGCACTGGTGGTGGCCGTGGTGATGCTGATCATCGCCGCGATCCTCGGCCTGATCGGCTGGAAGCGCCTGAAGAAGGGCCTGCCGATCACGCCGAAGCGCACGATCGCCAGCGTCAAGGACGACATCAACGCGGTGAAGGGCCTCGGCAAGAAGCCGACCCCGCCGACGCAGTACGGCAGCCGCAAGCCGGACGTCGACGGCCGCTCCTGAGCGCCGACAGCCCGACAGCCGCACCACCGACGGAGGAACCGTGACCGACCCGCACGACGATCTCGCTGCTCGCGTCGCCGCGACCCGCGCCCAGCTGTTCGACACCCTCGACGCGATCGAGGACAAGCTCAACGTCCCGAAGCAGATCGGGATCGCGGCGTCGAAGTTCAAGCGCGGTCTCGACGAGAAGCCGGTGCCCTACCTGGCCGGTCTCGCAGCCGGCGTGGCGGTGGTCGGGGGTATCGTCGTGCTGGTGCTCCGACGGCGGTAGACCGCCCGAGCGCGGTCCACCGGATGCGGGGCGGCCAACACCCTGGCAACCGATAGGACAATGGATCCATGAGCTCCGACGCGCCCACGAACACCGGGCCCGTGCCCGCGCACGACCACCCCCACACGGAACCCGCCGAGACCGGTCAGCCGGATTCCGGGATCGACCCGAACCTGCTGACGGCCTACGCCCTCTGGGCAGTGTTCCGCCGGCCCCTCGGCCCGGTCCACCGCGTCGGCGACGACGCCGTGGCCGAACTCGACACCGTGATCGCCAGCGCCACCGAGCGCGGGGTCACGATCCGTGGCTTCTACGACGTCTCGGCCTTCCGTGCCGATGCCGACGTCATGGTCTGGCTGCACGGCGACGACGCACAGGCGATCCAGGCCGTGCTGCGCGAGATCCGTCGCACCGGCCTGTTCCAGGACGCCGAGCCGGTCTGGCACGTCATGGCCATGCACCGCGAGGCCGAGTTCAACAAGCGGCACACCCCCGCGTTCCTGCGCGGCAAGGACCCCGAGGCGTGGATCACGGTGTACCCGTTCGTCCGCTCCTACGAGTGGTACCTGCTGCCGGAAGAGGAGCGCTCGAAGATGCTCCGCGACCACGGCATCGCCGGCGCGAAGTACCGCCGCGTGCTCACGAACACCATCGCGACCTTCGCCCTGAGCGACTACGAGTGGATCCTGCCGCTCGAGAGCCCGGACCTGGTCGACCTCGTCGACCTGATGCGCGATCTCCGTTACACCGAGGCGCGCATGCACGTGCGCGAAGAGGTCCCCTTCTTCACGGGTCGTCGCGTGACGACCGCCGAACTCCCGGAGGTGCTGTCATGACCGACACCAGCATGATCACGAACGGCCAGGTCCTCGCCGCGACCCCAGCGGCAGCGTCCGGACCCGAGCACGTCGAGACCCCGACCGCGTACGACGCGATCCTGCTCGCGGGCTTCGGCGGCCCCGAGGGCCAGGACGACGTCATCCCCTTCCTGCGCAACGTCACCCGCGGCCGCGGGATCCCGGACGAGCGGCTGGAGGAGGTCGCGCACCACTACCGCCACTTCGGCGGCGTGAGCCCGATCAACGCGCAGAACCGTGCGCTCAAGGCCGCGCTCGAGGCCGAGCTGGCGTCGCGCGGCATCGACATGCCGGTCCTCTGGGGCAACCGCAACTGGGAGCCCTACCTCGAAGAAGCCTTCACCGAGGCGGCGGACAAGGGCTACACGAAGCTCGTCGCCATCGCCACGAGCGCGTACTCGTCGTTCTCGAGCTGCCGGCAGTACCGCGAGGACTACGCCCGCGTGCTCAACGAGACCGGTCTGATCGACACCATCCAGATCGACAAGGTCCGCCAGTTCTTCGACCACCCGGGCTTCGTCCGCCCGTTCGTCGACGGCGTCCGCGACGGCATGGCCCGCGCGATCGCCGAGAACGAGGGCCTGGACGTCGCGACCGAGCTGCAGGTGCTCTTCTCGACGCACTCCATCCCCTCGACCGACGCCGCCCGTTCGGGTCCCGACTACCGCGGGTTCGACGAGCACGGCGCGTACGAGGCGCAGCACCTGGCCGTCGGCGAGGTCGTCCTCGACCAGGCCTGGGCCGAGCTCCTCGAGCAGCCCGAGCACGCCCACCTGCAGGGCACGTCGAAGCCCGCCTGGAAGCTCGTCTACCAGTCGCGCTCCGGCCCCCCGACGCAGCCGTGGCTCGAGCCCGACATCAACGACTACATGAACGAGGACCTCAAGGGCGGCCCGACGCGTGCCGTGCTGATCGTCCCGCTCGGCTTCGTCAGCGACCACATGGAGGTCATGTGGGACCTCGACGAGGAAGCCACCGAGACCGCCGGTGAGCTCGGCTTCTGGTCGCTCCGCACGCAGACCCCCGGCATCGACCCGGCCTACGTGTCCGGTCTCGTCGACCTGGTGCTCGAGCGGGTCAACGGCACGCCGAAGGCCGAGCGTCCGCACATGACCGACATCGGCCCCTGGTACGACGTGTGCCGTCCGGGGTGCTGCGAGAACGTGCGAGCGGGGTTCAAGCCCGCCGCCGCGGGCGTCGCTCCGTGACCGACACGACCGTGAACGACCCCAGCGCCACAGCGCCCGACGGCCCGACCCCGATCCGGCTCGGCACCCGTGCCAGCCGGCTCGCGGTCGCGCAGTCGCAGGACGTCGCCGACCGCCTGGCGAAGGCGGCCGGTCGGCCCGTCGAACTCGTCACCGTCACGAGCGAGGGCGACACGAACCGTGCCTCCCTGGCGTCGCTCGGCGGCACCGGTGTCTTCGCCAGCGCCCTGCGTGAAGCCCTGGTCGCCGGCGAGGTCGACGTCCTCGTGCACTCGCTCAAGGACCTGCCGACTGCGCCGTACCCGGGCCTGACGATCGGTGCGGTGCCGAAGCGTGCGGACGCCCGTGACGTCCTCGTCGCCCGGAACGGCGCCACCGTCGACACCCTGCCCGAGGGCGCGAAGGTCGGCACCGGTTCGCCCCGCCGTGCCGCGCAGCTCCGTGCGCAGCGCCCCGACCTCGACGTGGTCGACATCCGCGGCAACATCGACACCCGCCTCGGCCGGGTGGACGACGACCTCGACGCCGTCGTGCTCGCCGCCGCGGGCCTCGGCCGCATCGACCGCCTGTCGGCCGCCACGGAACTGCTCGACCTCGGTTTCTGGCCGAGTGCTCCCGGACAGGGTGCGCTCGCGGTGGAGATCCGCTCGGACGAGACCGACCGTGGGCTGCTCGCCGCACTCCGCAAGATCGAGCACGCCCCCACGCGCCTGACGGTGACGGCCGAGCGCGAGGTCCTCGCCAAGCTCGAGGCCGGCTGCTCCGCCCCGATCGGTGCGACGGCCGTCGTGGACGCCGAGCTGCTGCTCGTGTCCGCGACCGTCTACCGCCCCGACGGCACCGAGTACCGCACCGCGTCGCACGCGGCCGTGCTCGACGGTTCGGCGCAGGAGCGTCTCGACGAAGCGCTCGCGGTCGGTGGCCGTGTGGCGACCGAGCTGCTCGAGAACGGCGCTGCCGACCTTGCCGACCTGGCGACCACCGTCGCCGAGGACACCACGGACGGGCCGTACACCGCGGGCCCCGGCCTCGCGACGCCGGCCGAGTAGGCGGTCACCACGGAACCCTGCACCACCGCGACGGACGAGGCGCGACCCCCGGTCGTCCTCGTCCCGCGTGGCGGTGCGTGGGGGGACCGGGTCGCCGAAGCGGCGCGGGCCCGAGGGCTCGCCCCCGTCGTCGTCCCCCTCATCACGGACGCTCCGCCGTCCGACCCCGTCGCCCTCGATGCTGCGGTCCGCCGCCTGGTCGCCTCCGGTGCGGCCGGGAGGAACGGATCACCCGGTCCTGTCGGTGACCGAACGCCTGTGGCTGGTTACGCGTGGGTGGTGGTGACCAGTGCGACGGCCGTGACGGTCCTGTCGGAACGCGTGGCGGGCCTCCCGGCCGGGGTACGCGTCGCCGCGGTCGGCGAGCCGACCGCCCGTGCCGCGCGCGCTGCGGGCTGGGCCGTCGACCTGGTGCCGGACGAGACGTCCGCAGCCGGCCTGGTGCAGGAGTTGCCGGACACCGACGGCACCGTGCTGTTCCCCCGCTCCGAGATCGCGGCACCCACGCTCGTCGACGGCCTCCGTGCCCGCGGCATCGACGTGGACGACGTGGTCGCGTACCGTACCGTGGGGACCGGCGACGAGCCGATCACCCTCGAGACGGCGCCCGCTGCGGTGCTCGTGACGAGCGGCAGCGTCGCCCGCGAGATCGCCCGCCGGATGACCCCGCTCGACCCCCGCACCATCGTGGCCTGCATCGGCCCCGGGACCGCGACCGACGCCCGTGCGGCCGGACTCCCCGTGCACACCGTCGGACGCACCCGGTCTGCAGAAGCCCTGCTCGACGCCGTCGTCGAGGCACTGAACCCAACCACCCCCCACCAGGAAGGTCACCCGTGACTGGACGCTTCCCCCAGGTCCGCCCCCGTCGGCTCCGCGCCACCCCCGCGATGCGACGACTCGTGGCCGAGACCCGGCTCCACCCCGCCGAGCTCGTGCTGCCGATGTTCATCCGCGAAGGCGCGACCGACGCCGTGGACATCTCGAGCATGCCGGGCGTGCAGCAGCACTCCCTCGACTCCTTCCGCCGCGCGCTGGTCGACGCCGCGTCGGTCGGTGTGGGTGGCGTGAACCTGTTCGGCGTCCCGACCACGAAGGACCCCACCGGCTCCGGCGCGACCGACCCGGACGGCATCCTCAACGTGGCGATCCGCGTCGCTCGGCAGGAGGTGGGGGATGCCCTCGTGGTGCAGTCCGACCTGTGCCTCGACGAGTTCACCGACCACGGACACTGCGGTGTGCTGGCCGCCGACGGCTCCGTCGACAACGACGCCACCCTGCTGCGCTACCGCGACATGGCGGTCGCGCAGGCCGAAGCCGGTGCCGAGCTCGTCTGCATGAGCGGCATGATGGACGGCCAGATCGCCGCCGCACGTGACGCCCTCGACGGCGCCGGACACAGCGGGACCGCGCTGCTCGCCTACGCCGCCAAGTACGCCTCGGCGTTCTACGGGCCCTTCCGCGAGGCCGTGTCGTCGTCGCTCGTCGGTGACCGCCGGACGTACCAGATCGACGCCGCGAACGGTCGGCAGGGGCTCCGCGAGGTCGAGCTCGACGTCGACGAGGGCGCCGACATCGTGATGGTGAAGCCCGCGATGAGCTACCTCGACGTGCTCGCCGAGACCGCAGCCACCTCGCCGGTCCCGGTCTGGGCGTACCAGATCTCCGGCGAGTACGCGATGATCACCGCAGCAGCGCAGAACGGGTGGATCGACCGCGACGCCGCCGCGATGGAGTCGCTCGTCGGCATCAAGCGCGCCGGTGCCGACGCGATCCTGACCTACTTCGCCGTCGACATCGCGCGGAAGCTCAACGAGGAAGCGGGCCTCCGCACCTCGGGCAGCACCGCGGACGTCGCCGGCATCGCCTCGACCGGGAAGGCCCCCGAATGACCACGAACGACCAGCTCTTCGGCCGTGCCAAGAACGCGATCCCGGGTGGCGTGAACTCCCCGGTCCGCGCCTACGGGTCGGTCGGCGGCACCCCGCGGTTCCTGGTGTCCGCGAAGGGCGCCTACGTCACCGACGCCGAGGGTCGCGAGTACGTCGACCTCGTCGCGTCGTGGGGCCCCGCGATCCTCGGGCACGCCCACCCCGGCACGGTCGATGCCGTGCAGCAGGCCGCCGCGCGCGGGCTGTCGTTCGGGGCGTCGACCCCGGGTGAGACCGAGCTGGCCGAACTCGTGAAGCAGCGGGTGTCGGTGGACGGCGACGGCCCCATCGAGAAGCTCCGCATGGTGTCGACCGGCACCGAGGCCACGATGACCGCGATCCGACTGGCCCGCGGCTACACCGGTCGCGACCTGCTCGTGAAGTTCGCCGGCCACTACCACGGGCACTCGGACTCCCTGCTGGCCGAGGCCGGCTCGGGCGTCGCGACCCTGGCCATGCCGGGCAGCGCGGGCATCACCGCCGAGACCGCCGCGCAGACCCTCGTGCTGCCGTACAACGACCTCGACGCCGTCCGCCGGGCCTTCGACGAGCACTCCGAGCGCATCGCCGCCGTCATCGTCGAGTCCGCCGCCGCGAACATGGGCGTCCTGGCACCGGAGCGCGGCTTCAACCGTGCCCTGGCGCAGATCACCCGGTCGCACGGGGCGCTGCTCATCGTCGACGAGGTCCTGACCGGGTTCCGCGTCGGTGCTGCCGGCTGGTGGGGCCTCGAGGCGTCCAAGGTCGTGCCGGACGGTGCCGGGTGGAAGCCCGACCTCATCACGTTCGGCAAGGTCATCGGTGGCGGCATGCCCCTCGCCGCACTCGGCGGTCGGCGTGAGGTCATGGACTTCCTCGCCCCGCTCGGGCCGGTGTACCAGGCGGGAACCCTGTCGGGGAACCCGTTGGCCGTCGCCGCCGGCATCGCCACGCTGCGGGCCGCGACGCCGTCCGTGTACGAGTCGCTCAACCGCACGGCTGCGGTCATCTCGGCGGCCACGTCGGACGCCCTGTCGGCCGAGGGCGTCGCCCACACCGTACAGCGCGCCGGCAACCTGTTCTCGTTCGCGTTCACCGAGCAGGCACCGCGGAACTACGACGACGTTCGGGCACAGGACGTGTTCCGCTACGCGCCGTTCTTCCACGCGATGCTCGACGCCGGGGTCACCCTGCCGCCGAGCGTCTTCGAGGCGTGGTTCGTCACGGCCGCCCACGACGACCGCGCGGTCGGACGGATCCTCGACGCCCTGCCCGCGGCCGCGAAGGCTGCTGCCGCCGCGACCGTGTGACGGGCGTCGGGGCTCAGGAGCAGTCGGCCTTCGTGAAGGTCGTGTCGACGGTCTTCGACGAGCCCTCGAACTTGTAGGTGTACCGCATGTCGACGTCCTCGTCGAGGAGCTTCTTCGTCTCGCTGTTCGAGCAGAGGTTCGGCCCGACGGCGTCGCGGATGGCCCCCTCGGTGATCGAGGCCGGGTCGACGTTCGACGACACCGTGTAGTCGTAGTGGATCGCGGCGCCCTCGGCCTCGATCCCGGTCCACGTCGTGACGGAGTCGACCTGCTTGGGCAGGTCGCTCTGCTCGCGGATCTGCTCGACGGCCTTCGAGACCTTCTCTTCGGTGGAGTCGCTGAAGGCTGCGTTGAGGCCCTGGCGGACGAGGAACGCCACCACCACGGCGACGACGACGCCGAGCACCGAGATCAAGACGCGCTTGCCTCGGGAGGACGACGACTTGGGCGGGGGTGCGTAGGGAGCGGCACCGGCGGGGGAAGCCTGGGCGTACGGCTGGCCGGCGGGCTGCTGCTGGGCGTACGGCTGACCGGCGGGCTGCTGCGGGTACTGCTGGTTCGCGCTGGGCTGCTGCTGGGGCTGGCCGGCGGGCTGCTGCGGGTACTGCTGGCCGGCGTCGGGCTGCCCGCCGTTCGGCTGCGGTTCGGACCCCGGGTAGGGCGGCGGCGTGTTCGTCATGGTTCCCCCTGGTGACGGTCCGCGGCGTGACACCGTGGTGCGGTGCCGGGTCCCTCCCCGACACGGGCCGCGGACACTGAACAGCCATTCAAGCACGCGTCAGGCGGATCGGCGCGCGGCCCAGCGCCCCTCTGCTCGCAGGATCGCGAGCGGGAAGTCGAACGCGTGCGACACCGCCGACGACGTGATGACCTCATCCGAGGTGCCCTGGGCCACGACGGCACCGTCGCGGAGCAGCATCGCGTGCGACGTCGAGGCCGGCAGGTCCTCCAGGTGGTGGGTCACCATGACACTGCCCAGCTCGGGGTGCCGGTGCCGCAGCGCGTCGACGGTCTCGAGCAGGTGCTCCCGTGCGGCGACGTCGAGGCCGGTCGCCGGCTCGTCGAGCAGCAGCAGTTGGGGTTCGGACATCAGGGCACGGGCGATGAGGGCGCGTCCCCGCTCGCCCTGCGACAGCACCGGCCAGCGTGCGTCCCGTCGTGCCGTGAGTCCGACGTCGGCGATGTGTTGCTCGGCCAGGGCGACCTGCTCGGCCGAGGGTTCCCACCGCATCATGAGGTCCGTCGTGCCGGTCAGCCCGGTGAGCACCGTCTCGAGCACCGTGAGCGGCGAGAGCATCCGGTGCCGAGGATCGACGTGGCCGATGTGCTCCCGGAGTTCGCGGACGTCGATGCGCCCGAGCCGCCGGCCGAGGACCTCGACGGTGCCCGCGGTGGGGTGCCCGGTGGCGCCGAGGACGGCCAGCAGTGTGGACTTGCCCGCACCGTTCGGTCCGAGCAAGGCCCAGTGCTCCCCGCGCCGGACGGTCAGGTCGACGTCGTGCAGCAGGTCGCGGCCGGAGCGCGTGACGCGGACCCCGGTGGCGTGGATCAGGACGTCGTCGTGCGCGTCGGTCATGACCCCATCGTGCCCCACCGCGCCGTGACGTCGTCCACGTGCGCCCGTGCGACGTCGACGAACCGGCGGGCTGCGGCCCGTGCGGTGCTGACGTCTGCGCTGCCCGCGGCCGTGTCCAGCGCGAGCCAGAGCGCCTCGGCGTCCCACTGCCGGAACGTGGGGGCCTCGGGCAGCGCGTAGGCGAGCCGGGCCATCACCAGGCGCAAGGCTTCACGGGTCCAGCGGTTGCCGGACTGCTCGGACAGGAACCGGGTGACGGCGAACGCGCTCTCGGTGTACCGGTGGTCGCGCACCTGGCCGTCCTCGCGGGCCCGTGCCACGAGCTGGCGGAGCTCCTCGAGCGCGGGCCCACGGAGCCCGGGCAGGACGTGGACGGCGCCGTGGGTGAAGACCCCGGTGAGCAGCTCCATCGTGTCGCGCCAGGTCGCCAACGACGGCTCGACGACGCGGTGGCGTCCCCGGTCGTCCTCGAGGAGACCGAGGTCGTGCAGCCAGCGCAGCGCGCCGAGGACCTGCTCGGGCGGAGCCCCGGTCCGTGCCACCAGGTCGTCGATCGTGTGGGTGGACCCGAGCGTCAGCGCGCCGGATCGGACGTCGCGGAGCAGGGCGCGGTCGACCGGACCTGCGCGGTGTTCGGTGGTGTCGTCCGCCGGGCGGCTCGTCCGCGGGACCCCGACGTTCCGCCGGTGGACCTCGAACAGCTCATCGATGACCTCTGCCGCCGCGGCCGCGTCGGCCGGATCGCGGGTGTCCACCGCGCGGGCGGTCGTGACGAACCAGGCGTGCACGTCGTGGACCGACCAGAGTTGGGTCGGGACGCGTGCCCACCGCATCCGCTCGAACGCGCGCAGGCCGAGGCTCCGCACCAAGGGGTTCGGGGAGTGCTCGAACCAGAACTGGCAGGCGGCGGCGAACGCCGTCGGGTACTCCGGCAACCGGAGCGCCGCGGTGGTGCGGGCTCGTGCGACTCGGCGGTCGAGTTCGGCACGCAGCTCGGGGGTGAGCGCCGGGATCGTGGCACGGAGGGCCGGACCGATGAGCGTGACCCAGAAGTCCAGTGCGTCGGACAGGTCGGCGTCGGAGAGCTCCTCGTACTGCCACGTGCCGTCCGGCTGGTGGACCAGGATGCCGAGGTCCTCGAGCCGGGCCGCCGCCGCACGGACGTCACCACGCGGGGTGCCCCACTCCCAGCTCAGTGCGTCGAGGTCGACGGACACCGGTCCGCGGGGGCCGGTCCGGACGTGCGCGAGCAGGGACGCGTAGGCGTCGTCGTGCACGGCCGCCCAGGGATCGGCGTCACCCCACTCGCCGGCGACCACGGGTCAGCCGCGGTCGGCGCGGACCGCCTCGATGTGCTGTTCGAAGTTGCGGGTGAGGGCTCGTCCGGCCTCGGCGGCGCCTTCACCGTCGCGCTCGGTGAGCGCTTCGCGCAGGATCGAGAAGAAGGCCTCGGACCCGTACTGCTCGAACGGGGGCGTGGGGTTCAGCGTGAAGCGGACCCGCTCCATGGCGCCCACGGCCGCGTTCTGCACCAGGGGGTTGCCGGAGTGCTCGACGGCGAACTCGATGATCTCGGTGAGCGCGCCGCTGAACCCGTAGTCGCGCACCTTGCGCATGCGGTCGGCCTTGTCGAGCAGCGCGGTGAGGGCATCGACGTCCTCGTCGCTGTACTCGGGGACGCCCCAGCGCAGGCTGAGCTCGAAGAACCCGGCGGTCGCGCGGGTCGCGGTGACCCAGTCCTCGAAGGTCGGGGTGGCGACGCGGGTGTACCGGTTCGCCTCCATCTCGACCAGACCGATGTCGACGAGCTTCGCGATGGCCTCGCGGATCGGGGTGCGACTCACACCCAGCCACTGGACCAGCTCGTCGTCGTTCAGGCGCTCGCCGTGCTGCAGGGTTCCGTCACGCAGGGCCGCGAGCATCTTGTCGTAGACGACGTCGCGCAGGAGCTTCCGGGGAGAGCTCTCCACGGTGGACTTGGGGACCGGCATGTCATCTCCTCGAGGACGAAATCGACACTCGAAATCCTAGCGTGCCAATATGCAAGCGTTTGCTAAATCAACCGCTCGGAAAACGCGCCGGATCAGCCCGCCACGGCGACGACCGTTCGTCCGTGCACCCGTCCCGCGACGACCTCGGCTCCCACCGCGATGGCCTGCTCGGGCGTGACCGTGCGGGTGACGTCGGCCAGGAGCGCCGCGTCGAGATCGGTCGCGAGCCGGTCCCACGCCCGACGTCGGAGTTCGAGCGGGGCGTCGACGGAGTTGATCCCGAGCAGCGACACCGACCGCAGGATGAACGGCAGCACGGTCGTCGGCAGCGCTGAGTCCTGCGCCAGCCCGCACGCCGTCACCGCACCGCCCCACCGGGTCGATGCCAGGACGTTCGCCAGCGTGGCCCCGCCGACGCTGTCCACCGCTCCGGCCCAGGCGGCACGCTGCATCGGCTTGCCCGGCTCGGACAGGGTGCCGCGGTCGATCACGTCGGTCGCGCCTAGTCGGCGGAGCGAGTCCGTGTTGGCCGCGCGTCCGGTCGACGCCGTCACCCGGTACCCGCGGGCCGCGAGGAGCGCGATCGCCACGGTGCCGACCCCGCCGGACGCCCCGGTCACGAGCACGGGGCCGTCGTCCGGTGCGACGAAGCGCTCGAGCGCCAGCACACTGAGCATCGCCGTGAACCCCGCGGTGCCGATGGCCGCCGCGAACGAGTCGTCGATCGCCTCGGGCAGCACGACGAGCGACCCGGACGGCACCACGGCCTGCGTTGCCCAGCCCCCGTGCCGGGTCTCACCCAGGCCAGCACCGTTCAACACCACCCGGTCACCGATCGCGACCTCGTGCACACCCGGCCCGAGCCCCGACACCGTGCCGACGACGTCGATCCCCGGCACCAGTGGGTCGAGCCGGGCGACGCCGGGGTTCCGCGCGAGGGCGAGGCCGTCCTTGTAGTTGACGCTCGAGTACGTGACGTCGACGAGGGCCTCGCCCTCCGCCGGATCCGGCAGGTCGACGTCGGTGACGGTGGGCGGGGCTGTACTGGACACGAGGACGGCGCGGGTCATGCGCCGGACGCTACCCCGGGCCTCCCGGCCTTCGGTCCGTTCTTTCCCAGAACGTGCGCGATGCCTGGTGGATTCGGGCGTACCGGGGCGGAACTACCGACCAGGTACGCCCGATTCCACCAGGTACGCCCGATCTGACCCGGCGCAGAGTCGGCGGGCGCCTCGGCATGCCCGTTCTTTCCCAGAACGTGCGCGATGCCTGGTGGATTCGGGCGTACCGGGGCAGAAGAACCGACCAGGTACGCCCGATTCGACCAGGTACGCCCGATCTGACCCGGCGCAGACTCGGCGGGCCCGTCGCTGTGCCCGTTCTTTCCCAGAACGTGTGCGATGCCTGGTGGGTTCGGGCGTACCGGGCCAGAACAAACGACCAGGTACGCCCGATTCGACCCGGTACGCCCGAAACAGCCCAGGCCCACCCCCCCCCAGCCCACTCAACCGAACATGATGGCAGCCTCGTCGAACCGCGCCTGCGGCACGGTCTTCAGCTCCCCGAGCGCCTCCTCGAACGAGACGTGCTCGATCTCGGTGCCCCGGAGCGCCACCATCCGGCCCCAGCGCTCCTCGACGACCGAGTCGATCGCCGCCAGCCCGAGCCGGGTCGACAGCACCCGGTCGTACGCGGTCGGCGTGCCACCGCGCTGGATGTGCCCCAGGGTCGTGGCCCGCGTCTCGATGCCCGTCATCTCCTCGATGAGCGGCGCGAGGCGCTCGCCGATGCCACCGAGCCGCGGCCGCCCGAAGGCGTCGAGCCCGCGCTCGGTGTGCGCCGTGTCCTCGTGGTCGGGGACGAAGCCCTCGGCCACGACCACGAGCGGTGCGCGACCGCGGTCGTAGGCGGCCCGCACCCACTTCGCGATCTGATCCATGCTCGTCTTCTGCTCCGGGATGAGGATCGCGTGCGCGCCCGCGGCCATGCCGGAGTGCAGCGCGATCCAGCCCACGTGCCGGCCCATCACCTCGGCGACCATGCAGCGCGAGTGCGACTCGCCCGTGGTGCGCAGGCGGTCCATTGCCTCGGTCGCGATGGCGACGGCGGTGTCGAAGCCGAACGTGTAGTCGGTCGCGCCCAGGTCGTTGTCGACCGTCTTCGGCACGCCCACGATCCTCAGGCCGGCGTCGGTCAGGCGCTTCGCGGCGGCCAGGGTGCCCTCGCCGCCGATCGCGACGATCGCGTCGATGCCGTGCCGCTGCAGGGTCGCGGAGATGTTCTCGAACCCGCCGTTGGGGCCTTCGAACGGGTTCGTGCGGCTGGTGCCGAGGATCGTGCCGCCCTGCTTCGCGATGCCCTGGATGTCCTTGCGGCCGAGCGGGACGATGTCGCCGTCGACCACCCCGCGCCAGCCGTCGCGGAAGCCGACGAAGTCGTGTCCGTAGATGGCGATGCCCTTCAGGACGATCGCGCGGATGACCGCGTTCAGGCCGGGGCAGTCGCCTCCGGAGGTGAGGATGCCGATGCGCATGGGAACTCCGTCGTCGGGTGGTGGGGATCAGTGCCCATCATGACTGACGGTGGTTCCGCATTACCATCCCCGTGTGTCCCTGCTCGCTTCCGCCGCCGTCGACGCCGCTGGTGCGTCCGGTGACGCGTCTCGCGTCGACACGGTGTACCGGCCTGGAGGCGCGGTGGAAGTCGCGTCGACCCTGCGGCCCCTGCAGCGCGGCTCCGGCGACCCGGCCTTCCAGGTGGTCGGCGGCGTCGTGTGGCTCGCGCTGCGCACGCCCTCCGGTCCCGCTTCCGTGGCGATCCGGCGGGCCGGCGACACCATCGCGGTGTCGGCGTGGGGGAGCGGTGCGTCGTGGGCGGTCGAGCACGCCCCCGATCTGCTCGGACGCGGCGACGACTGGTCGTCGTTCGACGTCTCCGGCAACGAGTTCCTCGCCGCGGCACGACACCGGCAGCCCGGGCTCCGGCTGCTCCGCACGAACACCGTCGTCGCGATGCTCGTCCCGGCGATCATGGAGCAGAAGGTGACCTCGCGCCAGGCGTGGGGCGCGTGGCGGTACCTGCTCCGTCGGCACGGCACCCCGGCGCCCGGTCCGGCACCCGCGGGCATGATGGTGCCGCCGGACGCTCGGACGTGGGCGCGGATCCCGAGCTGGGAGTGGCACCGGGCGGGCATCGAACCCGGGCGGTCGGCCACCGTGATGCGCGCCGTGCAGCTCGCGCCGGCACTCGAACGGACCCTGGCGCACGGGCGCGGTGGCGAGGTCGTCTCCACGAAGCTGCAGTCGATCCCCGGGGTCGGTCGGTGGACCGCCGCCGAGACCGCCCAACGCTCCCACGGCGACCCGGACTCGCCGAGCGTGGGGGACTTCCACGTGCCGGCGCTCGTCGGGTGGGCGCTCACCGGGGCCCCGGTCGACGACGACGGGATGCTCGAGCTGCTCGAACCCTGGCGCGGGCACCGGGAGCGTGTCGTGCGGTTGATCGGTGGCTCCGGGTTCCGGAAGCCGTCGTTCGGGCCGCGGATCACGATCCAGGACCACCGCGGCCACTGAGCGCGAGCGACGCTTCCTCAACGTCCGTTCGTGCTGGTCCGCCTACCGTGACCGCCGGTCCGGGGCGCGCCCGGCACGGAGAGGACGCGATGACGACCACCACCGACGAGGACGAGCACGACAAGGTGCCCGGCGTCCCCCCGGAGATCCCCGAGGACACCGGGTCGGCCGAGACCGCTCGCGTCACGAAGCGGCACGTCACCCGGGTCGCGTTCGTCGCGGCACTCGGCGGACTGCTCTACGGCTACGACACCGGTGTCATCTCCGGCACGCTCATCGAGATCGGCAAGGAGTTCTCGATCGGTTCCGCCGTCAAGGAGTTCATCACGGCGTCGATCCTGGTCGGCGCGATCCTCGGCGCACTCGTCACCGGTCCGATCTCGGCGAAGATCGGCCGGCGGCGCACCATCCTGCTCATCGCGGGCGTCTTCGGCCTGGGAGTGCTCTTCGCCGCGGTGTCGCCGAGTCCGGTGTTCCTGATCCTCAGCCGGCTGTTCCTCGGTCTGGCGGTGGGTGGTTCGACCCAGACGATCCCGACCTACATCGCCGAGATCGCCCCGGGCCCGCGCCGCGGCAGCCTGGTCACGGTGTTCAACTGCGCGATCGGCGTCGGCATCCTGTCCGCCGCCATCGTCGGGGTGGCCCTGAACGGCGTCGTGTCCTGGCGCTTCATGATCGGGGTCGCCGCCGCCCCCGCCATCGTGCTGCTGCTCGGGATGCTCCGCCTGCCCGAGAGCCCGCGCTGGTTCGTGTCGCAGGACCGCATCGGTCCGGCTCGACGGGTGCTGCGCTGGCTGCGCCCGGACCACGACGCCGCCGAGGACGAGCTCGACGACATCCGCAAGCTCGACGATGCCGAACCGAGCGCCGGTTCCGGGCAGTGGGCCCAGCTGCGCAAGCCGTGGGTCCGGCCGGCCCTGATCGCGGGGCTCATCGTCGCCGCGTTCACGCAGCTGACCGGCCTCGAGATGATGATCTACTACACGCCGACGATCCTCACCGATGCCGGGTTCCCGCACGTCTACTCCCTGTGGGCGAACGTCGGTGTGGGCGTCGTCTACCTCGTGATGACGTTCGTCGGGTCGCGGTTGGTGGACCGGATCGGGCGTCGACGGCTGACCCTCGTGATGCTGCCGGGTGCCGCCGTGAGCATCGGCCTGTTCGGTGTGCTCTTCTCCGTCCAGGACGGCAAGCCCTCACCGGTGCTCACGCTCGTGCTGATCCTGGCGTTCATGTTCTTCCAGGCCGGCGGCATCCAGGTCGTCGGGTGGCTCGTCGGTTCCGAGATGTACCCGCTGCGGATCCGGGCCGCCGCGACGAGCCTGCACGCGATGGTGCTCTGGGGCGCCAACCTGCTGGTGACCTCGACCGCGCTGACGCTGACCGGCTGGATCAGCCTGGGCGGCACGATGCTCGTCTACGCCGCGCTCAACGTGCTCGGGTGGGTCCTGGTGTTCCTGCGGGTGCCGGAGACGAAGGGCAAGTCCCTGGAACAGATCGAGCAGTCCCTGCGGGACAAGACGTTCCTGCCGCACCGAGGTGGACGCGAGCGTCACGCGGTGGACCGGACCGCCTGACGGACTGGAGGCCCGCGGTCGCGTCCGCCACGGGCCTCCCGGCCGTCAGGTGGCGGTTCCCGTGCGCGTCACGGGTGGCGGGTGCCCGCACCCGCCAGCACGGCGCGGTAGCCCTCGCGGAACGTCGGGTACCGCGGTGCCCATCCCGTCGACCGCAGGAGCGCGTTCGACAGGCGCTTGTCGCCGCCGGCCTGCCGCGCGTCACCGTCGCCCGTCGACGGCTCGGCGACGTGGAGTTCCTCGGCCAGGAACCGCAGCACGTCGTCCAGCCGGCTCGGCTCGTCGTCGGTGCCCAGGTAGAGCGGTGCCGGGTCGGGCAGGGCCGCCAGGTGCACGAGCGCTGCGGCGGCGTCGTCGCGGTGGATGCGGTTCGTGTGCGGTGAGGTCCCCGGCGCCAGCCGTGCGGCACCGGACCGGACCTGGTCGATGAGCCGCTCGCGGCCCGGACCGTAGACGCCCGACAGCCGGACCAGCACGGCGCCGGGAGCGCGCTCGCGCAGCAGGACCTCGGCCTCGACCAGGACCTCGGCGGTCGGGGTCGCACCGCGCGCCGGGGTCTCCTCGGTGACCTCGCTGCCGTCCGAGACGTCGTACACGGCGGTCGAGGACACGACGAGCACCCGTGGGTCGGCGTCCGAGGCGTCGATGCCGTCGAGCACGTTGCGCAGGCCGTCGACGTAGGTGGCGCGGTACTCGTCGACGTCGCGGCTGCCCGCGGCGAAGGCCACGACGACGACGCTCGTGTCGGCGGGGATCTCGGGGACCTCGTGTCGCAGGTCGACGCTCCGGCCGGTGATCGGTGCGGGGACCAGCTCGGCACGGCGGCGGAGTCCGATCACGTGGTGGCCCTGGTCGGCGAAGCGCAGGCCGGCTTCGGTCCCGAGGTCGCCGCATCCGGCGATGACGACTGTCGTGGAGTTCTGCACGGCTCGACCTTGGCACGGTCTCATGGTGGAAGGCGGGGAGTTTGATGATAATGGTTCTCAACTGGGCGATCACCGTCCGGTCTTCTCGACAGGAGTTCCATGTCCCCTCGATCCCTGCGTCTCCTCCCCGCGCTCGTCCTGGCCGGGCTCGTGCCGCTCGTCGGTACCGCGATCGCCGTCCCCGCCTCGGCCGCACCCGCCGTGACCCGGACCGCCCACCACAGCTGGCTCGTCACGGCCGACCCGACCGCGAAGCGCGTGTACGTCAACGACGCGGTGACCGGCAGGCGGACCGCCACCCTGAGCGGGATCGAGTTCGGAACCCACGCGGGCTCCGTGCAGCTCGGACACGGGCAGATCGCGTTCATGGACGAGTCGAAGCCGCAGCTCGACGTCCTCGCCATCGGCCCCCGCGGCACGGCTCGGATCGTGCAGCACTACGCGATCCCCAACGCCGACGAGCGCTGGGAGCGCGCCGGCTGGCTGTCGACCGACACCGCGCGCCGGCACCTGGCGGTCGGCTCCGACTTCGACGGCTCCCAGCGGCAGCGGGTCACGGTGATCGACCTGCAACGGAAGACGGAGCACACCGCCCGGATCGACACCTCGGCGGTGCAGCTCGCCACGACGGGCAAGCGCGGCACCGAAGAGGTCGAGACGTTCCTGGTCGGCAGCCCCCTGCGCCTGGTCGTCACCGCGGGCGGACGCCTCGACGCCTACTCCGTCTCCGCGATCATGCGCGGCGCGACGCACCCGCGCCCCGTCGCGACCACGCCCCTCGGCGCGTATCCCCACGGCCCGATCGTCAACGCCACGGGGACCGTGATCGGCTCCGACCTCGCCGCCGGCGTGCAGACCGTCCGGGTGACACGCACCGGCTTCACGGGCTCCCGGTCCGTCGCGTACCCGAAGCCGAGCGTGCAGAGCTACCGGCCCCGCATGGCGCCGGACGGCACGACCGTGGTCGGCACCCAGGCCGGCAGCACGGCTGCGGGCACCCCGTGGAACGCCGTCCCCGCCTACTTGACCACCTCGTCGACCTCGTCGAGCAGGATCAGCAGCGTCGACCTCGGCACCGGTTCCTTCACCCGGGTCGCCGTCACCGCCCGGTTCGCCGCCGTCGCGCTGACGTCGGGCACCGGGGACTCGCTCGTCCTGGTGCGGAAGCAGGCCGACGGTGTCTACTCCGGCCGGACGACCTCGGTCGCGCTCACGCCGCTGCGCAAGGGCCCCGTTGCCGGACAGCCGGCCACCGGGGCGTCGGTGCGGTTCACCGCGGCGACGGACGACGGCCGCAGTGTGTTCGTGACGCGGGGCGACGAGGGGAAGATCACCCAGATCGACACCGCCGGTGCGAAGCCCTCCGTGCTCCGCACCATCACGCTGCCCACGGCGCTCGCCGGAGGCGGATACCTGACGACGGTCGACTCCACCGTGCGTCCGTACGACCTCAGCGGTCGCTGACAAGCGGACCGGCCGGCCGGATCGCTGACCGCCCGGCAGACCAGCCGCCGACCGCCCCTCGGGGTGGTCGGCGGCTAGGGTCCTGGTGTGATCGTCTGGTTGAACGGAACACACGGGGCGGGCAAGACCACGACGAGCCGACTGCTCCAGCCGCTGCTGCCCGGCTCGCGGATCCTCGATGCCGAGAAGGTCGGCGAGGTGCTGATGGACGTCACGCCGGGGCTGCCGGAGAGCGACAACTTCCAGCACTGGGACCCGTGGCGGCCGCTCGTGGTCGAGACCGCTCGCCGGGTGCACGACTACGTGGGTGGGCCGCTCATCATGCCGATGACGGTCCTGGTCGAGACGTACTGGCGTGAGATCGCCGCGGGGCTCGCGGACCACGGCATCCCGGTCCGGCACTTCGTGCTGCACGTCGACGAGTCGACGCTCCGCGACCGGATCCAGAACGACCCGATCGTGGGCCCGTCCACGTTCCGGTTCGCGTACGTCGACGCCTACGCCGAAGCGGCACGCGGCTGGCTGCACGCCGAGGCCGAGGTCATCGACGCGACCGAGGTCCCGGCCACCGAGGTCGCACGGGCCGTCGCGGACGCGGTGACGTCAGCGCGCTGACAGCACGAGTGCGCGGAGACCAGGGGCCTCCGGCTGCGCGTGGTCGACCAGCACCGCCCGCATCCCGGCTGCCCGGGCACCGGCCACGTCGCGCTCGGGGTCGTCACCGACGAACAGACAGTCCGCCGGGTCGACGCCGAGCTGCCCAGCGAGGGCGTGGAACGCGCGGACGTCCGGCTTCTGGAACCCGATGCGTTCCGAGACGCAGACGCCGTCGAACGCGTCGGCCAGGCCGGTCCGAGCGAGCTTGTCGAGCTGCTGGCTCTCCGTGCCGTTCGTCAAGAGACCGAGGCGGTGTCCGCTTGCGCGCAGCTCGTGCAGCAGCGGCAGGCTCTCGGGGAAGAGCCGCCAGGCCTCGCGGTACGCGAGCAGGTAGTCGTCGAACACCGCGTCCAGGCCGGCCTCGTCGCCGGGCGCCTCGATGCCCAGGTGCGGCAGGACCGTGCGGAGCCGTGCGCGTCGCTGTTCCCGGAAGCTGATCGCCCCGGACCGCCAGCGCTCGAACTGCTCGTCCTCCGCCGTGAACCAGGCGCCGATCGCTTCCTCGGTGGGCTCGACGCCGAGGCCCTGCAGGAACCGGGTCACGCCCACCCGAGCGGACCCGTGGTGGTCGAACAGCGTCCCGTCCAGGTCGAAGCAGATCGCTCGCGGAGTCGCCACGCGCCCAGGCTACGGCGCGTCCGAACGTCGCGACGGCCGCCGAGCGGCACGGCTCTGTCCGCCGCACGCAGCCCCGGGGTTCGCCACCGCCCGGATCATGCCGGAGACTGGTGCGGGTCGCTCACGAAGCTGCCCGCCCCACCACCAGCAAGGAAGGCTCCGCATGCCCGAGCTCCCCGTCGTGTTCGAAGTCGGCTCGATGATCGCCCTGGTCGCGATCCTGCTCGCCGACCTGCTCATCGTCGCGCGTCGACCGCACGTGCCGACGCTGCGCGAATCCGGCATCTGGGTGGGCATCTACGTCGGGCTCGCACTGGTCTTCGCGGTGCTCATGCTGGTCTTCGCCGGTGGCGACTCCGCCGGGCAGTTCCTGGCGGGCTGGCTGACCGAGTACAGCCTGAGCATCGACAACCTGTTCGTGTTCGTCATCATCATGGCGCGCTTCTCGGTGCCGAAGAAGATCCAGCAGGAGGTGCTGCTGCTCGGCATCATCATCGCGCTCGTGCTCCGCGGGATCTTCATCCTGGTCGGCGCGCAGCTCATCGAGAACTTCTCGTGGATCTTCTACATCTTCGGCGCCTGGCTGATCTGGACGGCGATCCAGCAGCTCCGCGGCGAGGACGAGGACGACCAGAAGGACACCTTCATCGTCCGGTTGCTGCGCCGCCGGGTCCGTCTCACCGACACGTACGACGGCATGAAGTTCCGCACCCACCACGACGGTGTCCGGCACTTCACGCCGCTGCTCATCGTGCTCATCGCGATCGGCACCACGGACCTGCTGTTCGCGCTCGACTCGATCCCGGCGATCTTCGGCATCACCGAGAGCCCCTTCATCGTGTTCACCGCGAACGTCTTCGCGCTGATGGGTCTGCGCCAGCTCTACTTCCTGCTGGGCGGCCTGCTCGAGCGTCTGGTCTACCTGAAGTACGGCATCGCCGTGATCCTGGCCTTCATCGGCGTGAAGCTCGTGCTGCACGCGCTGCACGACAACGAGCTGCCGTTCCTGAACGGCGGCCACCACATCGAGTGGGCGCCGGAGATCAACACGTGGGTGTCCCTGCTGGTGATCGTCGCCGCGATGGCCGTGTCGACGCTGGCGAGCCTCGTCCGGATGCGCGGGGAGACCCCCGCCGACGCCGTGACCGCGGATGACACAGCGGCGGATGACGACCGATCCGACCAGGACCGCGCCGATCAGGACCGCGCCCGCACCTCCGACTGAAACCCGTTTGAACGATCCGCCCGGCTGCCTCGTCGTTGAGGGTATGGCACTCCGCAAACGAACCAAGGTCATCATCGGGATCTCCGCCGGCGTCGTCGTCGTGGCGGCAGCAGCCGTCATCGCCGGCCCCGTCATCTACGCGAACACCGTCAACGGCCAGGCCGCCGCAGCACCCTCGCTGTCGGCGTCCTCGTCCGGCACCCTCGACGCGAAGGACGCCGACGGCACCTGGACCAGCAAGAGCAGCTCGTACGCCGGGTACCGGGTGCACGAGGTCCTGCAGGGGAATGATGTGAACGTGGTCGGTCGCACGAAGGACGTCAAGGGCACCGCCGTCGTCGACGGCGGGTCCCTCACCAAGGCGTCCGTCACCGTGCAGGTCGGCAAGATCAGCACCCCGGAAGCCGCCCGCGACGAGTACTTCCGTTCCACCGCGCTGCAGACCGACAAGTACCCCACGGCGACGTTCGAGCTGACGAAGCCCGTCGACGTCACGAAGGCGCTCGACGGCTCCACGCAGGACGTCACCCTGACCGGCACGATGGACCTGCACGGCGTCGAGAAGCCGGTCACGGCCGACGCCCAGGTCGCGGTCGGCAAGGGCGGGACCGTCCAGGTCGCCGGCACCGTGCCGATCACCTTCGCCGACTACGGCGTGAAGGCCCCGTCGCTCGGCTTCGTCACCGTGGACGGGAAGGGCTCCGTCGAGTTCTCCCTCGACCTCGGGAAGTGACCGTGACGAGTCGTTCCGCGGACGAGCTGCTCGCGACGCTGTACCGCGAGCACGGTGACGCGCTCACGCGGTACGTCCGGCACCTCACGCGGGACGGCTCGACGGTCGAGGACGTCGTGCAGGAGACGATGGTCCGCGCCTGGCAGCGCCCGGCCGTGCTCGAACGGGCACCCGACAGCGCACGGGCGTGGCTCTTCACGGTGGCGCGCAACCTGGTGGTCGACGACGCACGGTCGGCCCGCAACCGCCGTGAGCACGGCACCGAGCACCAGGTCGAACGGATCGAGTCGGACAGCACGGACGCCGTGCTGGACCGGATCGTGGTCGCCGACGCACTCGCGTCGCTGAGTCCGGACCACCGTCGCGTGGTGGTGGACGCGTACTGGCTCGGGCACACGGTGCCGGAGATCGCACGACGACACGACATCCCGGAGGGCACCGCCAAGTCGCGGTTGCACTACGGGCTGCGAGCCCTGCGGCTCGCACTGCAGGAACGAGGAGTGACCCGATGAGCGACGACAAGTACGCGGAGTGGGATGCGGCGTACGTCCTGGGGTCGCTCCCGGCCGGTGAGCGGCTGGAGTACGAACGGCACCTCGAGACGTGCGACCGCTGTGCGGCCGCCGTCGCGGAGCTGGTCGGTCTGCCGGGGCTGCTCGGCAAGTTGCCGGCCGACCAGGCGATCGAGATCGCAGAGCCGGACGGGAGGCCCGACACCCGTTCCGAGAGCGACCTCGCCTCCGTCGCGCACCGCGTCCGACACCGTCGCCGCCGTCGCCGGGTCTGGGTCGCCGCAACCGCGGGGCTCGCGGTGGTCGCCGCCGTCCTGGGCGGGCTCGCGGTCGGTGCCGCGGGTGAGCGCACCACGGTGCAGGCCGGTGCCGCTCCGACGGCGGCTGCCACCGCCGACCGCTACGACATGACCGGCGTGCAGGGACTCGACGTCCAGCTCGCCATCAGCGGCGAGCAGTGGGGCACCCGCTTCGACTGGGGGTGCTCGTACGGCGGCAAGGAGTGGTCGCCGGACGGGTCGATCCTCTACGACCTGGTGGTCGTCCGGACCGACGGCACGACGCAGACCGTGGGCTCGTGGACGGCTGCCGGCGCCGATGCGCGCGGACTGTCGGCGTCGACGGACATCCCGCGGGACGAGATCAAGAGCGTGCAGGTCCGGCTGCGCGGTGAGCGCGGCGCGCTCGCCGTCGTCACGCTCTAGCCGACGTCGGCCTCGTCCGAGGCGTCGTCGGGGCCGATGGCGTCCTGGACGCGCGCACTGACGGACCGCAGCGTCTCGGCGTCGGTCCCCACGGGCCTCCAGAACAGGTCCTCGAGCGCACCGGTGTGCGCGCGGATGCCGGCGAGCACCGCGCGACGGCCCTCCGCGGTCATCACCACCCAGCTGCCACGGGCGTCGCTCGGGCAGTCCGCCCGCTCGACCAGGCCGCGGGAGACCATCCGCGTGACCTGGTGGCTGACGCGCGACTTCTCCCAGCCGATCCCCGCCGCGATGTCCCGGACGCGCAGACGGTGGTCGGGGTCGCGGTGCAGGCCGATCAGGATCTCGAACTCGGGGACGGAGATGCCGGCGCCCGCCTGGACGGCCCGGTCGAGCGCCCGGTCGAGTCGTCGCCAGGCGTCGTGGTACGCGTCCCAGGTGGCCCAGTCGTGGCCACCGTTGCCCTCCGTCGACATGCCGACCAGCGTATCCACCGGGCGGACGATCGGACCGCGCCGCGAGCCCTTTCATCCGCTCGGATGACTCCTGGCCGACGTACGGCGTGCTCCGAGGTCGCGTCGGACGTGCGGCATACGATCGGGGGATGCCGAGCGCTCGCCTCCAGGACACCACCGATGACGCCGTCGCGCTCGTGCGCCGGTGGCTGGCGGCGTCCGCCGGGGTGAAGCCCGACCCGGGAGCGGTCCGTCTGGCCGAGGTCCTGCGCGACGAGCAGGGCCTCGACTTCACGCGGGGGTTCGTGGACAAGGTCATCCGCCCCGAAGACCCCCGGGTGGCGGCACGGAACCTCGAGCAGCTGAGCCGCGACGTCCCCGACTTCCTCGCCTGGTACCTGCGCGGGGCGGTGACGCTCGGCGGCGGGTTCGCCACCATGGCGCCGTGGGCCGTGATCCCGACCGCGCGCCGGATCCTGCGCCGGATGACCGGGCACCTGGTCATCGACGCGAGCACGAGCAAGCTCGGCCCGGCCCTCGCCAAGGTCCGCGGTCCGGGGACGCGACTGAACGTGAACCTGCTCGGCGAAGCCGTCCTCGGCAGTGCCGAGAGCGACCGACGCCTGCAGGGCACCATGGACCTGCTCGCCCGCGACGACGTCGACCACGTGTCGATCAAGGTGAGCGCCGTCGTGCCGCAGACCTCGCGGTGGGCCTTCGACCAGACGGTCGAGCGCGTCGTCGACCGGCTCGTCCCGCTCTACCGCCTGGCCGCGGCACCGACGGCCTCCGGGCGCCCCGCCAAGTTCATCAACCTCGACATCGAGGAGTACCGCGACCTCGACGTCACCCTCGCCGTGTTCCGGGCGCTGCTCGACCGTGACGAGTTCGCCGACCTGCCGGCCGGCATCGTGCTGCAGGCCTACCTGCCCGACGCAGCGGGAGCACTCGACGCGCTGACTGCGTGGGCGCAGGAACGCCGGGCCCGCGGCGGCGCCCCGATCACGGTGCGGCTCGTCAAGGGCGCGAACCTCGCCATGGAGCACGTCGACGCGATCCTGCACGGGTGGCCCCTCGCCACCTGGGGCAGCAAGCGCGAGACCGACACCGCCTACCTCCGGCTGCTCGACGCCGCGTTGACGCCGGAGCGCACCGACGCCGTGCGGATCGGGGTCGCCGGGCACAACCTGTTCGACCTCGCCACCGCGTGGGTGCTCGCCCAGCGCCGCGGGGTCACCGACGCCGTCGACGTCGAGATGCTGCTCGGCATGGCGTCCACCCACGCCCAGGCCGTCCGCGCCGACGTCGGCCAGATCCTGCTCTACACGCCCGTCGTGCAGCCGGACGAGTTCGACTCGGCCATCGCGTACCTGGCCCGTCGCCTGCAGGAGAGCGCGAGCCCCGAGAACTTCATCGCCGCAGCATCCGACATCGACCACGACGCCAGCGTGTTCGAGCGGGAGCACAGCCGGTTCCTGGCGTCCGTCGCCGCACTCGACGAGCCCGTCCCCGCCACCCACCGCACGCAGGACCGCCACCGCGCGCTCGGCGAACCGGTCCTGCGCGACGCGTTCCGCAACGCCTCCGACACCGACCCGTCCATCGCCGCGAACCGGGCCTGGGCGCTCGACGTCCTGCGCCGGGTGCCGCGCTCGCAGCTCGGCGCGCAGACGATCCGCGGTGCGAAGGTCGCCGACCGCTCCAAGCTCGAGCGGATCATGGCGCGCACCGCCCAGGCCGGCGTGAACTGGGGGCGGCAGGACCCGTCCGACCGTGCCGAGCTCCTCGACCTCATCGGGCACGAACTCGAGACCCGCCGCGCCGACCTGATCGAGGTGATGGCCGCCGAGACGGGCACGACCTTCGCCGAGGCCGACGCCGAGGTGACCGAGGCCGTCGACGCCGCGCACTACTACGCCGAGGGCGCCCGCCGCCTCGGGGACATCGAGGGCGCGCAGTACGTGCCGCCGCGGCTGACCGTCGTCGTGCCGCCGTGGAGCTCCCCCGTCGCCATCCCCGCCGGTGGTGTGCTGGCGGCGCTCGCCGCGGGCAGCGGTATCGTGCTCAAGCCCGCGCCCGAGGCCAAGCGGTCCGGTGCCGTGCTCGCCGACGTGCTCTGGGACGCCGGGGTGCCGCACTCGCTGCTGCAGCTCGTCGACCTGGCCGAGGACGAACTCGGCCGCGACCTCATCGGCCACCCCACGGTCGACCGCATCGTCCTGACCGGCTCGTCCGACACCGCCCGCTCGTTCCGCTGGTGGCGTGCGGGGCTGCCGCTCACCGCCGGGACGAGCGGCAAGAACGCCATCGTCGTCACGCCGAGCGCCGACCTCGACCTGGCGGTGCAGGACATCGTGCAGTCCGCCTTCGGGCACGCCGGACAGCAGTGCTCGGCGGCGTCACTCGTGATCCTGGTCGGGTCGGTGGGGGAGAGCGAGCGCTTCCAGCGGCAGCTCGTCGACGCCACCCGCACGCTCCGGGTCGCGTGGCCGGACGACCCCACGGCGCAGGTCGGCCCGCTCATCGCCGAACCGCAGGGCAGGCTCCGCCAGGGGCTGACCGAGCTCGGGCCGGGGGAGTCCTGGCTCGTGCAGCCCGAGGCGGTCGACGACTCCGGCCGGCTCTGGTCGCCGGGCATCCGCGACGGCGTCCGACCCGGCAGCGACTTCCACCAGACCGAGTACCCCGGCCCGGTGCTCGGCATCATGCGCGCCGAGACCCTCGAGCAGGCGATCGCCGTCCAGAACGGCACCGACTTCGGGCTGACGGCGGGCATCCACTCGCTCGACGTCGACGAGGTGTCCGAGTGGCTGGCTCGCGTCCGCGCCGGCAACCTCTCCGTCAACCGCGGCATCACCGGTGCCGTCGTGGGACGCCAGCCGTTCGGCGGCTGGAAGGGCTCCTCGGTCGGCACCGGCACCAAGGCCGGCGGGCCCATGTACGTCGCGACGCTCGGCCGCTGGCTGCCCACGCCCCGGACCGTGCACAAGAGCATCCAGCTGCACGGCCTGCCCCCGCGCGTCACCGCGGTGATCGAGGCCGCACGCAGCGGGCTGTCCTTCGAGGAGTTCGACCGCGTCCGCGCCGGGGCCCTGAGCGACGTGCACGCACGAGAGACCCTCTTCCGGTCGCGGGACCTGTCCGGGCTCGTGGTGCAGCGGAACGTGCTGCGCCACCGACCCCAGTCGGTCATCGTGCGCCAGGCCGAGGACGCCTCGACCGTGGACCTCGTCCGGACGCTCGTCGCCGCGACCTCGGCACGTGCGCACGTCCTGCTCAGCACGGCTCGGCCGCTGCCCGGCCCGCTCACGCAGCTGCTCGCGGGGAACCGGTCGCCGCTCGACGTCGTCGACCACCTGGTGGAGTCCGACCAGGAGTTCCACGCCCGCGCGTCGTCGGGGGCCGTGTTCCAGGCGGACTGGTCCACCGACCAGGACGACCAGCCGGTCGACGCGCTCGAGGCCGTGTTGTCGCAAGGGCAGGACCGCCCGGCCCACACGGCATTCGGTGGTCCCGGCGCCCGGATCCGGTTGCTCGGCGGTGACCCGCTCGCCCTCGAGGAAGCCCTGGGTGCGAGCATCGACGTCGCGATCCACGACGCCCCCGTGGTCGAGGCCGGCGTGATCGAGATGCTGCCCTACCTGCGCGAGCAGTCGGTGTCGATCACCGCGCACCGGTTCGGCGACGTCGACAGCGACTTCTCCGAGTTGCGCGTGTAGGCGCGTCGCGCGTTCCGCTTCGTACGTTCCGCTTGGTGAGCAGAAGAGGTCGGGTCCCGTGTGGAGACCCGACCTCTTCTGCTCACGAAGTGACCCGAGGATCAGTCCTCGGCGTCACCCGCTTCTTCGTCCTCGACGCCGGTCTCGTCCATGCGGTCGCGCAGGTGGTCCGCCATCGCGCCGGCACCCTCGCCCGCGTGGTCGTGGTCGACCTGCTGGATCAGGCCCTGCAGCTTCTCGTGGTTCGTGGCATCGGTGGCACCGTCCATGACGGGCTCGGTCTGCTCGTTGTCGCTCATGCTCCGGACGCTACGCCGCGGTTGCTGCGGAACGGTAGTGGAGCTCGACCGCCCCGCCGTCGAACTGCGTGGTGCCGACGAGCTCGAACACCGGGGTCGGTGCGGCCACCGGCAGCAGGGGCGCTCCGGCGCCGAGCGCGACCGGCATCACGGTGACCCGCAGCTCGTCGAGGATGCCCGCCTGCTGGTACTGCGCCGCGAGCAGTCCGCCGCCGACGACCCAGACGTCACGGCCGTCGGCCACGCGCTTGAGGTCGGCCTGGTGGTCGCCGACCTCGCCGGAGACGAAGCGCACGTCGGCACCGTCCGGCACCGGCAGGTCTCGGGTGGTGAACACCCACGTCGCCAGGTCCGGGTACGCCCACGTGTCGTCGTGCTCGAGCAGCCACTCGTACGTCGTCGACCCCATCGCGATCGCCCCGACGCCCGCGAAGAACCGGTCGTGGTGCTCCTGGAACGGTTCGAAGCCGAACCGCAGCAGCCAGTCGAGGTCGTCGTCGGGCGCGGCGACGAAGCCGTCCAGCGAGGACGCGACGGAGTAGATCGTGCTCATGCCGGGGACGCTACCGAGCACCCCCGACAGGAGTCAGCCGCGGCCTCGGCGACCGACGACCGCTGCCTCTGCGATCGCCAGGACGGCGGCGATCCAGAGCTGGTCGACCGCGAACCGGCGTCGACGTGGATCGACGGCGAGCGGCACCATCGTCGCACCGTGCAGGGCGTCCACGACGGCACTCAGGGTGTGCGCGTTGCCGGAACCCGCCCGCGCGACGAGGACGGCCTGTGCGAGCTGCCGGACCCCGAGCACGCCGTGCAGCACCGCCTGGTCGGACCCTCGGGCCGCGCGGCTCAGGTGCCACAGGCCGAGCCCGGCCCGGGCCAGCTCGACGACGGCCGTCCCGCTCACGGTCGACGACCGGCGGCTCATCGTCGGCGTCCCGCGACGAGTGCAGCGGCCCCGGCGGCCCCGGCGGCACCGAGCACGGCACCGATGATGCCGTTGCCGACCCGGCGGTGCTCCACCCACCAGGTCTGCGGCGACCAGGCGTGGGCGGACTCGTCGAAGACCCCGTGCGCACCGTGGTCGCCCGGCACCGGCTCGTACAGGTTGTCCCGCATCTCGAGGCCGTCCTTGTCCGGCGCCTGCTGCCCGTCGACCAGGGTCTTGGCGGCGTACCAGTCGGCGAAGCGTCCGCTGATCCGGTTGCCGAGGATCGTGTAGACGGTGGACTCGCCCACCCAGGTGCGGCTGCGCGGCCGTTCGGCCACGGCGGCGATCGCCCGGGCCCCGACCTCGGGCTGGTAGATCGGGGCGACCGGCTGCGGGTGGTGCGGCAGCTTCGACTTCACCCACTGGAACTGGATCGTGTTGAGCGCCGGCATGTCCACACGGGACACCTTGACCTTGCTGCCCTGTTCGCGCAGCTCGGAGACGACGGACTCGGTGAACCCCACGATGGCGTGCTTCGCGCCGCAGTACGCGGCCTGCAGGGGGATCCCGCGGAACCCGAGCGCCGATCCGACCTGAATCACGTGCCCACGTCCGCGGGGGACCATCCGCGACAGCGCCGACCGGGTGCCGTTCACGAAGCCGAGGTAGGTCACCTGCAGCGCCCGCTCGAAGTCCTCCGGTGCGGTGTCGAGGAACTTCCCGAACACCCCGACCATCACGCCGTTCACCCACAGGTCGATCGGTCCGAGCTCCTGCTCGACCCGGTCGGCCGCGGCCTCGACGGCGTCGCGGTCGGAGACGTCGGCGACGAGGGCCAGCCCGCGGCGCCCGGCGGCCTCGACCTCGGCGACGGCGGCGTCGACGCCCTCCTGCCCGCGGGCCAGGACGGCCACGTCCCACCCCCGGGCGGCGAGCTCCCGGACGGTCGCCCGTCCCAGTCCTGCGGATCCACCGGTCACCACTGCCACTCGAGTCATGGCTCCCTTGTACCTGCGGTCGACCGTGCACCACTCAGCCGCTGTCCCCCGAAGTCGCCGTACGAACCACGCACGCACCGATCGGACATCATGGTCAGGTGGAGACCCGAGACCCGAGACCCCGACACCGCCGGCCCCGCCGAGGAGGCGCCGCCCGGTTGGGTACTCAACACACCGACCCGGCCGCTCGAGGTCTGGACGTACCCGGTCCTCGTGCTGCTCCTCGCCGCCGCACACGTCGCCTTCGGGATCGCCTTCGGTGGTGCGTTGGCGCTCGTCGTCGGGGTGTCCGCCGCAGTGGTGACGACCGTCGGCGCAGTCGCCCTGTTCGTGACGGGTCGGCGCGCGTACGACGAGCAGAGCCGCGGAGCCTCGTGGCGGTCCCACGTCACCCGCGTGGTCGTCGCGGTCGTGAGCGTCGGCATCGTGTCGGTCACCACCCTGACCGTCGGGTTCCCCTTCGGCGCCCTGTTCGGTGCGGTCGCCGGCGTCCCGACGGCGTTCCGCTTCACGCGATCGGTGCCGCGGATCGATCGCCTCGTCGTCGCGTGGACAGCACTCGCCGTCGCCGTGTGGTGCGGTGTCCTCGCGATCCTCGGCCTGACGCTCGCTGATCTTCCCGACTACCGGAGCACGACCTGGACGTTCGGCGCTGCCTTCGCGGTGATCAGCGCCGTGATGGCCGTCCATCAGTTCGTCGTCGCGCGTCGGTCACCCCACGACTGACGTCGTTCGGCCTCAGCGCCCCCGACCGAACCGCGTCGTGACCCCCGGCGAGTAGAGCACCGAGTCCGGCTCGAGCTCCGTCAGCCCGAAGGGCAGCCCGGCCGCTCCGACCAGGTCGTCCCGCAGCGACACCACCGAGGCCCGGTGCAACGGCCACGACTCGTGCTCGTTCGGCCAGAACCGCGTCCGTCCGGCCCGGTGCACGTGCATGCCCCACCGCGCCGTCAGGAACGTCTCGAGGGGCCCCGGCTCGTCGAGCACCTCGCCCACACGGACGTCGAGCATCGACCGCAGGTGGGTGCCGTGCCGACGCATCGCGTAGCCCACGCGGCCGTGACCGCTGCGCGACTCCGCGACCGCCCACCGGTACGGCAGCCCGGTCGCGACGCGTGCGCCGATGGTCGGCAGGAGCTTGCCGGCGTCGAGCGACAGGAACACCACCCCGCGCTGCCCCTGCTCGTCGACCGTGTAGACGCGGACGTTCAGCTCGACGAAGTCGCCGATGCTCCCGGTCGAGAACGGCGGGAACCGCGTGTCCTCGAACCGGAACGCGATGAGGCCCACCCAGGTGGTCACCCCGTCGTCAGTGCCGTCGAGCGCCATCGTGTCGGGCCGCGTGCCGGCCGGCAGCAGCGGGGCCACCGCCGACACGTCGACGCGCCAGTGCACGAAGACGACGTCGAGCCAATCCTGCGAGATCCAGGGGCGGCCCGGCAGGCCGGGGGCGACGGCCTGGAGGCTCGGAGCGGTCTGGGTGGGTCGGGTGTCGGTCACGATGTGGTCGCCTCCGGTTCGATGTGGGCTGCGACGGGTGCGTCGTCCCATCCGCGCTGCGGGGTGTCGCAGGTGCCGCGGAACACGTACTGCGAGGGTCGCTTTCGCTCGCTCGAGGTCCAGTCGATGGCCGGACGTCGTCGTTCCGGTGGCAGGTACCCGATCCGGTAGACGGCCATCAGCTCGAGCGACTCGGGGACGCGGAGCAGTCCCTCGATCTCCTCCCACGCGCCGGGGGTCTCCATCGGGAAGGACACGAACTGGATCCCCAGGCCGAGCTCGGTCGTCGCGAGCCAGATGTTCTCCATCGCCGCGCCCATGCTGAACACCGAGTAGAAGCCGGACAGCTCCTCCTTCCGGTACTCGTGGCGGTCGAGCAGCACGCCGAGCAGCAGCGGCGACCCTGCGACGAGCTTCCGGTTCTCCTCACCCAGGGTCTGCGGCACCCGGAGCGTGTTCATGAGCAGCTGCCCACGCTTCGTGAACACCTGCTTCGTGAACGGCCGCAGTGGCCCGGGGAGCTTGTCGAACAGCATCCCGTCGCGTCGCTCGTCCATCTCGGCCTTCGAGAACCGGAAGTACGGCTTGTACCGCTCGAAGAACGTGCCCTCGGCCATGGTGCGGGTCATCGAGCTGCCGCTGATCTCGGCGACGCGGTCGATCGTCTGGCGCTCCTCGATCAGCACGAAGCGCCACGGCTGGCTGTTGAGCTGCGACGGTGCCCGGCCGGCGAGCTCCATGAGCAGTCGCTGGTGCTCGTCCGACACCGGATCGGGCAGGAACGGCCCGTTCGTCGTGCGTCGTCGTCGGATGGCCTCGAACAGCTCCACTGCTCACCTCTCTGATCGCCTGCGGGCGAGCACGGCCCCCAGGTAGGACGGTGCGGCGGCGACCGCGACCCTCCAGTGTGCTCCGGAGCGCGGATTCGTGCGTGGAGCGACC
>Ga0265797_10001448_pt1 | contig 41624 bp, 49 predicted proteins | sample P2T30metagenome_FD_192433 | JGI IMG/M metagenome (GOLD analysis project Ga0265797, IMG submission 192433) | Plant litter microbial communities from East Loma Ridge, Irvine, California - P2 T30 | ecosystem: Environmental > Terrestrial > Plant litter > Unclassified | place: USA: California...
AAATACCAAGCTCTGGCCAGCACCTGCCTCGCCGTACCCAATTCAAAGAAATGACCACCGTCCCCACCGAAATCAACGCCGCAGCCGTCAAGAACAGCGCGACCGAAAAGCACACCCCCATGATGCATGGGGGTGTGTGACTATGCGAGTATGAGGGGCTTCGAGGAAGCTACGCCGAAAGTTACGCCAAGCAGAGAATGGTCAGTCGCTCATCCTTACCGACCACTCCTGCACGTAAGCCGGGCCAGCATCACCTTGCGGTCGCTCTTCGCCTTTGAACAACATGCCCGGCCCGGTCATGGTCGTCAGGCGAACATCGTATAAGGTGGGCAGCAGGGGGTCTCCCACCTGGCTGTTCGGATCGGTGACGTTGGCCACGATGGATGAGCCAACGCCATACACCCGCACCTCGCCCAGCACGGCTGGCGCCGCGCCGATCTCTCGATCGTGCAGTCTCTTACCTTGGTGCCGCAGCCGTTTCACTTTCCCGATCATGGTCGAAGTGTAGCACCGTTGATCTGGCTTAAATTTGACTGGTACTATGGGCTCATGGATAAGCGAAGAGATCGACTCACCGCTGTGTATGTTGACATCGCCGTCAACGTCAGGGACGCGTTCGGCCTCGCAGCCGGCGTAAGGGCGTTACACGACGAGGCGGTCGAACCGTCCGTCGTGCAACGAGTGCTTATCGAGGGTGGCCCGCGTCGAGCGGCTCGCCCATCATCCGCTCCATCATCGCCTCAATCTCTTCCAGCCGGGATAGCCTGACCTCGCTGATCAGGTGTAGCGGCCCTTCGTCCTTGCAGCCCTGATGGATCGTCATCACATGGCCGACGCTTTTGTGCGTGATGATGTGGATATCGAACGTGGCGCCTACTTCGAGTTCACTGCGCGACATGCTTCGAACCGCTCGACAACGCGATCGTACTGCCGCACGAGTCGCTCAACGTCTGAGGCGACGCCGACAAGATCAGCAGCAGCCTCTGGCACAAGCTCCGATCCATCGTCGTCAGCTGCAGATCCGCCGGTAGCGGATCGATCGCCGGTCTCGGCGCCGGCTGGTACTGGCCTTGCGGGGCAGCGCAGGCGGTCAGTGCCAGTAAGAATGCGGCGCTGAGCGGCCGCGAGAGATTGCGCATGGTCCTTCTCCTTTTTGAATGCGGCAGCGTCTTTAGCGCCGAGCTGCGCGCGCAGATCGATTTCGGTTTGTCGGCTGATCTCAGCATCAGCATCGCGCCGCTGTTTGCCGATTTCTACGGCAGCGGCAAAGCCGGCGTCATAACGCTCGACGCCGTAGTCAAGCAGGCAGAGCCAGCCCAACAGTGCTAGGCCAATGAGGACGATTGCGCTCATCAATAGCTTTTCGATGCTGGTCATGCGATCACCTTCCTTGCTTCGTCCGTAAGGAATCGGCGCTCGATGTAACCGATCGCGTCACCAATGGCTGAAGTCTTCCGGCCGATGTTCACGCAGTCCGAGATCCCGTCGACGTCGTCCACATCAGCGAAGCGATTCAGGTTGTTGATGTGCCAGAACCAGCCGGCCGAAAGCGCCGCACCTTCATCGGTGGCCAGCCATTCGCCAACCGCGTCGCAGGGGATGCCGAAGAAGTCAGCACATGCATTGTGGTTGGTGGTGCCGGTCAGCTGCATCCAGCCACCACCGCGTGTGCGCCAGCCGTCACCGCTGCTCGCATCACCATTGCCCATACGGTTCGCATAGGCGATATTGGCGATGGCTTGCTGGTCGGCGGCGTGCGTCGCCGTACGGCCGTACCGCTCTGCCTGGGCCGGCGTGAATCGCTTTACCTTGGACGTGTTGAACGTGGCCAGGATCGCTTCGGGCTTGTAGTTCAGGTTCTCGCGCTTGCGCACGAAACCGCCACTCTCGTGTGCGACCTGCGGTAAAAAATGCACCAACCGCAGGCGGGTGTTGATACCGAAGCGCTCGATCGCCGGGGCCAGGGCCGTTGCAATGCTCGCCGCATTGGCGCCGCACTCGGGGGCGATGCGGCGGATGACCTCTACCGAGACCCGCATCACAGAACCTCTTTCACGTCACGCACCAGCTCAGCCAGGTCCGCATCCTTGCGCTTTTCGATGAACTTGAACAGCGCACGGATAAGAGCCCATGCAGGCAGGCCGCATGCAAACATCAGCGCGCCCTGCCCGGCCAGGCCGAGCACGTCGTGCGACCAGTGTTCGACGGCTAGGTATTTGATCAGGACAGACCCGCCGCCGATCGAACCGGCGAAGGTGCAGGCCAGCGCGACACGCCACTCCTGCTCGGTCTTTGGCTGCGTCATTGCCATGACGACGAAGGCGGCCAGGCCGAGGCCGATAGCCCCGATGCCGGCAAGACCGCCGAGAATTTTCCAGCCGACTACACCGGCGGCAGTGCCGGAAATTGGTTCGCTCATGTGTCTCTTTCAGGGAGGTATTCAACCCGGCAAGAAACTCATTTGCTATGTTGCAGATTGAGCCACCGGGAAACCCCAGTGTCTCGATTTCACCGTCTCATTTCTCGGAAGACTGAGACAATCTGACGAGCCTAAGTCACAGGCTCGCCGCCATGATGAACAGCTCGTCGAGCGCGTCGTTGTCCAAGCCCAGGATTCCGGCCATCATGGCGACGAAAGGAGATTGCCGTTCCCACGTCGGACGGTTGTCCCACGCGTTCTGGACTCGCCATTTCGTATCAGGGTCTTCGACAGCGTCGATGGCCGGCTGAACATTGGCGAACAAGCCGACGTTGTACAGCGCCTCACGTCCCTGTCCAGCAGTGATCTGCGGCGGCACGGGCACCTTGCTGGCTTCGTCGATCGCGTCCTGCTCTTCCGGCGTGGTCGCGCGAACCGTCCAGTGCTGGACCCATGCATCGTCGACCTGCTCGATGGCGCCGGGCTCGACGATCTCGCCGGGCTGCGCGGTCGGAAGTTCGCTGCGCAGCGGGAACACACCGGCCTCGGCAAGCGCCCCGTCGGTGATCACGCTCTCAAAGATGACGCTTGCTGATGCCCACAGCGCGCTGCGGATCTCGCCGTGCAGGGTGAATACTTGATTGGTGGATGGCTGGTAGTACATGCGAATCCTTAAATGTCCTGCGTGTTGGTCGAGGGGTACTCGCGGCCAGAGCCCCAGATGATTCGGCATGCACCGACGGCTCCCGCTAACAAAGTAGTATTGGTTCGCCCCCCTGCGCCAGCCCCGTAAAGTCCTGGGGTGGTGTTGGTGGCTCCGGGGATGCCGCCCGAACCGGGCCCGCCTGCGGTTGGCGGGTTGGCAGTTACTCCAGCGGTGCCACTTGCTCCTTCGCCCAGAATCCCGACACCTCCACCCGCCGCGCCTGGTTGCGAGTTAAGGCCGCGCCCTCCTGCACCGCCGGCACCGCCATTTCCGGACAGCGTGGCATTGTAGGCACTGCCGCCATCCCCAGAGTAACCGCCCGCACCACCTCCATTGCCACCCTCTACCTGATTGGTTCCTTTCGGGCCGCCCGTTCCTCCGTTTCCGCCGCCGACATTTCCATCTAGTGCAGTACCCGCGCCCCCCGCGCCAGGGTTGCCGATGCCTACGGCTCCGCCAGTCGCTTGTAAAAGAATAGTCACGCCACGACTTATTGTAGTAGCGCCTCCTGGGCCGCCCTGCACTGGGGCGCCAACGACGATGGTTAGCACTTCGCCAGGCGTAACCGGGATTTTTTTCGCGTATCGCAAGCCGCCGCCGCCGCCGCCCGCGCCACCCAACGATGAGTCAAATCGCTGTGCGCCGCCGCCGGCCGCTACGCACAGTGGGCTGATCGAATAGACGAGTGCAGGGACGACCCACGAATAGGTGCCTGGGGTAGTCCAGGCCACCTGTCCCGACGGAGCCTGGATTGCCCCGAACATGATCTTGAAAATGGTATCGTCCATGGTGGTCTAGTTGTCGTAAGGCTCGGTGGCGACCATGCGCCAGCGGGTAGCGCCCTTGTTCGTCGTGATGAACAGCAGCAGGTAGGTCTTCCCGGCGACGAACGAATAGACCACGTTGTTAACGGTCTTGACCGTGCTCGGCAACGTCAGCGTGCCGCCCGTGTAGGTCAGTTCAACGCCGAAGCTAAACCCATTCGTCGGGCACTTGTCGAAGACCCACGTCTCACTCGCCGACATGGTGCGCGTGAAGAAGTTGGTCGACGATAGATCGAATGTTGCCGACGTAGCCGGGCGCGGGGTGAACGAGCCATTGCCAAACAGCGGCACCCACGCGCCCGTTGTGTCGTTCGCTGGGTCGACCGTGCCCGAGCCTGCCACCTGACGACGGTAGGTCTGGGAGTTGATCAGGCTGATCGCTGCGGTGGTCTTCGTATAGTTCGCACCGCTGACCCATGGCAGCGCGCCGGCCGATGCGATCGCCGCTTGCATGGCAGCCGTTGCAGTTTGGGCGGCAGCGTCAGCAACGACAGCTTTTGATTCCGCTTCAGCAGCATTCAACTGGACATTCATCGCAACGGCGACCAGCTCGGCATTGAAGTTATCTGCCATGTGCGTGCCGAACTCAAAGGCCTTGCTATTGTAGGTGCCGGCCGCACGGTCGGACAGCGCCGGGAACGGTGGGATATCCGTCATCGGTGGTACTGGAGTAATCGCCATCAGATGTTTCCTTCTACTTTCAGATTAATTGAAGCTGCGTTGGGACCGTCGGCGCGAATACTCCCGGAGACGAAGCCGAGCGTATTCAGGTATCCATAATTAGGAAGTCCACTTGCTTCGAACGGCACAGCGATATCCATGATCTCTTCCAGAATTCCGTCCGCCTGCATCGCTTGATCAGCAGCGAGCGCAATGCTGCAACTCACATCGCGGCTGCGTGAGCGCCGGGTGATCTTGTACGTGCCGTCATTGTTGTATTCGCGAAGTGTGAAACTCTTGCGATTGGACTCGGCGCCATACTGCGCGCCGCCGTATTTTCTTTCACCGATAAATTGCCGCCAGTCGCCGAGCTTGATAGTGCCGATCGCAACCCGGCCACCAGGCGCAGCAGTAACATTGATGGTGACTTCGGCGATTGGCGTAAGAGGAATGTCGTCAAACGAAAATTGTGCTGTCGGCACCAACACCGAGAACAACAGTTCGTACAGGCCTGCCGCCTGCGCATACAGATCTCCGCTCCACGAACGGACGACCACTCCACCCGGACCGTCACGGACGACGACACTGTAGGCCGAGCCTTCCATTCCATATACCGCCAACCCATTGAGGAACCCGGGCTGGAGCACATAGGTCAGCGAGCCCGTAGAAACCACTTTCGTGTTCGAATAATCGTCGAACGGCGCCATGCGGTTTGTGGGCCCTTCCCTGTACCAGTAACCGGCGTCAAATTCGGGAACGGCTGTCCGTCCACTATGGGTCTGGCTGCATGCCCACACGGAGCCCTTGTACGTCCTGCGATTGTTGACCTGATAGCTCGCACTGGCCACCCAGGCCGTCTCTCCGTTCGCCACATCCGGCTCTGGAATTGACGTGCCTGCCTTGAGCATGGCTGCAGTGATTTCGATGGGTACCATTACCCGTGCGCTTGTCGTCATACTACGGTCCGTGTTCGTACAACGTTGATCACTTCTGCACGGATGGCATTACCACCGTCACTCGCGTTTTCAAACTGCTCAGCGAGCTGGCTGGAGCTGCCCGCCGTCGACTCTGTCGCCGTTGCCACCCTGCGTGCCTGCTCCTGCAGCTTGACCACCTCGCCACGCAGCGCACGAATTTCAGCGACCATTGCGCTACTACCTTCGCCTGGCGTTGCGAGGCGGCGCATCAGATCTTGGGTCTGCCCTGCATTGAAGATGCGCGAGGGTCCGGTAGCCTCCAGCTCAGGCCCTTCCTCACCCACAATGCGCCAGCCGCCAGCGTGGCTACCACCGGCAGCGAAGCCCGGGATCTTCGTCTTGGTCTTCGCCTTGTACTCATCGCTGCCCTTGAGCGCCTGCTCGATCGTGTCGAACGACATGCCGCTGGCGACATGGCCCATCCAAAACTTCAGGCCGCCAGCATCTGCCATGCGGCCAAAGGTGGACTGGTACAGCGCCTTGATCTTCGCTTCCGGCGAAGAGCTGATGGCGCCGACGATGTCCGACACTGACGTCCCAGCAGAGGCGCGATCTTTCCAGAACTCGAGCCCTGCCGCATCCGGCGCGCGGCCCAGCGAACTTTCGTATGCCTTGGTGATAGCAGACATAGACGAGTTCACCGGGTTCGACGAGGCCGAAAGCACAGCCGAATGCAGCGCGAGGATCGCTTGGTGGATCGACAGCCCGGTCGTGCTGATGCCCTTGAGCTGGTCGATCTGCTCCTGCTCGCGCTCGAGCATCGCGTCGTACGACGCCAGCTGCTCTTCCAGCGTTTGCAGCGTGCGCTCCTCGGTCGACAGTGCCGCATCCGAAATCGCTGCCAGGTCGGTCATCGCATTCTTGGTGGCGTAGAAGTCGGCCTGGTAGTCGGCGAAGCTGGCGAACTGGGCGCTTGCATCCTGCGTCAGGACGCTCAGGACGGCCTGCAGCTTGTCCGAGTCGGGCAGCATGCCGCCGGCCCGGGCGATCGTTAGGAAGCCCTGCAGATCGCTCTGGGCACGCGTGCGTTCAATTACCTCGGCACCGGGACCACGCATGCCGTTGATCGTGCTGCGCAGGCTGTCCGACACCGTGCGGATCCGGTTGGCCGCGTCGGTGTGGGTGGCCACCTGCTTTTGAATGGCGGTGCGCTGACGGTCGACCGCGCGCTGCAGGACGTTGAAGGCACTGTCCACGTCACCCATCAAGCCAGCGGCAACGTCGCTCGCCGACAGCGCCGCATCCTTCTCGGCTTGCAGCGCCTGGATCCGATCCCACAGCGGACGGTTGCCCTCATCCAGCGCAGCGCGCTCGCGGGCCAGCAGCTGCTCGCGCGTCATCGTCAGCTGGTCGAGCTGTTCCTGCAGCGTGGTGCGCTCCTGCGTCTTCTTCTCTTGGGCGGCGGCCTCGGCCTGGAGCACCTGGATCCGGTCCCACATCGGGCGGTTGGTCGCGTGCACCGTCGCGGCCTCTTTCGCCAGCAGCTGCTCGCGCGTCATCGTCATTTCGTCGAGCCGGTCCTGCAGCGTGCTGCGCTGGTCGGCGATCTCCGTCATTGACATGGAGAGGTCTTTCGCCGCCGGGTACACTTTGGCGAACGCGTCGGCCAGGCTCATCATGACGGTAAACTGTTTAGCGCCCGCCTCGGTGGTCTTGTCGATGCCGAGTGCGGCGCTCTTGAATTCGTCGCTGTTGTCCACCCAGGACATGCCGATGCTGGCCAGCTGGTCGGTGACGAACTTCTGGACTGGCGCCAGGCGCTCGGCCTCGGTCAGGAAGTTTTCCGCGAACGAGCTGACCTGGCTGGCCAGCTCACCGATACCGCCCGACATATCAAGAAACCGCTCGCGTGCATCCAGACTTTTGATACCGGTATCACCGAACGTCGAGCCGATCGACGCCATGATGGCGTCCAGGCCTTGGTAGTTCGACGCCACCCGGGCCAGCGTTTCGAGATAGCCCTCCCCGACTTTCTGGAACTGGTCAAGCCCACCTACGCCGAACTCAGCCAGCTGATCGCCGACCTTGGAGAAAACCGCCTGCAGCTCTTCCTCGATCTCGTCGGAAGTCTTGCCCTTGAAGCTGACCTTGCCGATATCGACCACGTAGCTGCTCAGCTGCGCATTGAAGCTATCGGCGCTCAGGCCAAGCAGGGTGCCCGCCTCGTACACGGTTCCGTACAGTGACTTCAGGATGCTCGCGATCTGGCGATTGCCGTCGACGCCGAGCGCCTCGGTGCTCGTGCTGTTTTTATCGCTACTGAACCAGCCACCGTCCTTCTTGATGTCCGCATACTGCGAGGCGTTGACGCCACTGGTCAGGATGCTGCCGTAGCTCGACTTATCCAACATGAAGCCGGTATCTTCGACGGTGGTCTTGCCGCCAAAGATCTTGCCCAGTACAGACCCGGTAATCTTGCCCACCCAGCCGTTGGTGAGTTTGTCCAGAACCATGCCGATCGGCCCGCCCGTTGCCATGATGCCGGTGTTTGAACTACCGAATGCATCGGCGCTGCCACGCGTCGCAAGTTCCTTACCGAAGTCTCCGGTCACACCCGTGGTGCGCACCAGCAGCGATGCAAATTGGCCGATGCCCGACTCGATGTTGCGCAGCGAGATCAGCATGTCGTTGCTGACGCCGAGCGTGTTCTGCGTCGACTCCTCGATCTGGGCGAGTGCGCGCGCGATCGACCCGGACTTCGCGTCAGAACCCAGTACGGTGCCGGTGCCCTGCTCTTTCTGGCGGGACTCGGCCAGGCTCACACTGCTGCCGCCCGACACGCCGCCGATGGCCACGCCCAGGCCGGCGACGATCGCCGCCATGGCGGCCATGCGCCCAAATGCGCTGTACGGGTCGCCCGTGCCCTGATTGAGAACCGCGGCGATACCCTTCGGCACCAGCTCAGCCATCGTCATCGCCAGCTCGGCGGCGTGGAATACTTTCGACACAGTCATCAGCGCCTGGTACCCACGGCTCTGCTCGCCGAAGAACCCGGCCGCCGCGCCCGCCATGTCGCCGTAGCCGGACAGCCGGTTCTTGGTCTCCATCTCGGACAGGCGCGCGAGATCCTGCATGTTCTGCATCTCGCTGCGCTGGCCGGTGGAGTACGCTAGCGCCGCGTTGCGCCGCTGCTCATCGATCGCCGCCTGCCGCTTGCCGAAGCCATCGAGCGTCGAGGTCAGCGCGGACAGCGCCGTGCCAGCGCCGCCAAGCGATTCGCGCAAGGCCTCGCCGAACGATTGGGCCTTGGCCGGATCCAGGAACTCGTCGAGACTCTCAGCGGCCTTTTGGCCAGCGGTGAGCGTATCGATCTTGCCAGTCGCGGCCGTGCTGCGCTTCTTCGCGGCGATCAATTTTTCCAGATTCTCGATCTCGTCGAGGGTCAGTCCAGCCGAGGAACGTTGCGCAAGTTGCTCTTCGAGGCGTGCCAACTCAAGCGCCTCGATCTGGCCTTTCGTTTTGCCGAATGTGAGTGCGAGCCGTTCGTTGCCGGACGCCTCGGTAAGCGCGTTTTCAATCGCCTTCGCCACACTGGTTTCGTATGCGGCCATCGACTTGGTGTACGACTCCAGTCCCGCAGCCGCACGCGCGTTGGCCTCGATCACCTCCAGTTTTGTCACCAGTTCTTTGCCCTCACTTTCCAGAAGGGCGTACTGGATTGGCGTGAGCTTCCCTTTCATCTCCGCCAACGTCTGGGTAAGCTTGATCTGCTCCTGCTGGCTGGCTGACAGCGGCGCCCCAGCACTCAGTTCGAGATCGGCTGCAGCGATTTTTGCCTGGATTGCTTTCACCAGGTTTTGATATGCGCTGGTCTGCTTGTCCGCATCCTTGGCCGCATCGTCGCCACCCGACTTATACGACAGCACACCCTTGCCTGGCCCCATTGCAGGGGTACCGGGCGCGACATCGCCAACCTTCGGCGCGAGATAACTTGCCACCTTGCTGGAGAAAACATCAGCCCGGGCATTGTAGAAGTCAGACAGCTTTTTATTCGCGGCGTCCAAAACTTGGTTGCGCTCTGCAACCGTCTTCTTCAGTTCTTCCAATGGCGAGCCGCCGTTAGCAGCGCTGTAGGCCATCCTTGCAGGCGAGGCAGTCCACAAAACCTTGAGATCAGCAGCAACGACCTGGACGCTGCTTGAGATCGCGGAGAAGGTTCGCACCGCCAGGAGTCCTACATCTGCCACCCGCGCGATACCCATCGCAGTCATGCTGGCCCAGTCAGCGATTTCGCCGCCGTCGATCAGGCCATCCTTTGCCTCGATCGCATCGGCAAAACCTTTTGCCAATCCGGACAAGGCCGGCAGCGCCGCAGCGGTGACAGCCTCGAATGCTTCGTTCGTACGAACGCCGAGCATGCCGAACTGATCCTGAAGCGCGGCAACTTGGTTGACCGACTCGGCCGAGATCGTGGAGAACCCATCTACAGTTCCGGACAGGTCGTTCAGAAATGGCAACAAGTCAGCAGCAGACTTCCCGAACAGGTCGTTGACGATAGCGGCCTTGGCCGCCCCGTCCTCGTACTGCTGCAGGCTCTTTGCCACCTCGACCATGATTTCGCCGGGATCGCTCAGCGTGTTTGCGGAGATACCGAGGGCCGCGAGCGCCTTGCCCGTCTTACTCGATTTTTCGTCGACTGTAGTAAGACCCTTCGCAAGCTTGACCAAGGCGGGATCGATGCTGCCAGCGAAGTCAGCGCCGAACGCATTTGCCACTTTTTGAATTTGCGACAAGCGCTCGACGCTGGTGCCGATCTTTTGCGAGAGATCGTCGAGCTCGGCCATGGAATCCATGACGCCAGTGATCCGTGCCGCCAGGCTGCCCAGCGACACACCCGCCACGGTGAAGCCGACGACATTGCCAATGGTCGACTGCAGGTTGGAGTAGCGATCACCGAGACTGCTCACCTGGCCCGAAATGCGCTCAAGCGATTCGCCGTTCATCCGGCGGAGGGCATCGCCGATGGAATCAATCCTGCGCTGGCTTTCGGCAGCGCCTTCTACGGCCATCTCAATAAGTGCGCGCGGCAGTGCCATCGTCCCGGTTCCTAGTTCTTGCGTTGACGCGCCCACTCATCGAGGTACGCGCGTTCCATCATTTGAATCAGCAGAAAGATATGCTCGCGCGCCTTCTTCTTCAGGCCACGCAGCCGCATGCACGCTTCCACTCCCGGATAGTTCAGACCGGTCGCACCACCCATGCCAGCGCTCCACTGGGTCTGGACGGCGAGCCACATGTTGAAAGGCTCATCGTTCTCAGGCCATAGCCAGTACTCATCTTCCTGCTGCGTTATGCCGCCCTCGGCACAAAGACCAAGGGCGGCAGCGGCGTTGTTGACGTGATCGTGTTCAGCTGGCTCATCGCGGCCAAACTCGATTTGGCCGCGAGCCAACAGGCGCACGACCTCGGTCAGTTTTTTGCGACAGCTGCCACCTGTTCCAGGTAAGCGTGCATGATCACGACCGGCATGCCGACGTTGTCGATCAGTTCGTCGAACTGATCGGGCGTGAAGTCTTCCGCAACGCCCGCTTCGTCGAGGACGCCGTCCCAGCCCTCGGCCACGTCACGAACGAACTTCTTCACGTCGCCCTTTTTGTCTTTCATGGCAACGTCGATTTCGTCCTGGCTCAGCCGCTTGCAGTGCAGCTTGAAGTCGAAGTTGATCGGCTTGCCACTGTCATCAGGGAGGGTGCCTTTGACGGTGACCGCGAGTTTGTTGCGCTTAACGAGTTTGAACGCCATGGCGTTTCCTTTCAGTTGTAGATGAGTTGTTTGTTACAGGCAGACGAAGCGCCACTCGTCGTTGCCGCTGACGGGAACCAGGCGCAGATCGAAGCCGATCAGCCGGTTGCCATTCAGCTCGGACTTGCGAGGGTTGGTCAGCTGGACCGATGGCGCGTAGACGATGATCTTGTTGCCGGTTGCCGTGCCGATGGTGAAGGCAAGGCTTCGCGTGACGTTGGCCTTGACGTCGTCCATCAGCGCCGCTTCTTGCGCCGCGCTCAGTTCGACTTCCATCGTCGCGGTCGATTGGCGGTCGGAGACATCGACAATTTCGGAACTGAGCATTGCCGTAAAATTAACGACGTTGCCGAAATTCAGTTCCAGGCCGGTGCTGTTGTAGGTGGTGCCGCCGGTCAGGGCGCCAGCTGCATACGTTGCGCCGAGCGTGATGTCGATGACATTCGCCTTCGTCATCGATACCGGCTTCTTCCAAGGGGTGAACGTGCCCGATGGATTCGGGGTAGCAACGATGCCACCATCCAGGCCAGTCCACTCGAAGCGCAACATTGGGCGCTCGCCGACCTTGGCCGACAGCGTGCAGTTGCCCATGGAACTAGTGAGCTTGTGCACCAGGCCATCGTCGTAGTAATACTGGGTGAGCGTTTTCAGGCCAGTCGACACCGGCGTGTATTCGACGCGCGCCGGCGTGGTCAGCACGCCCTCGGCAGCAGCGCAGCCCAGGAGGAGTTGCCCCCATGCCGGCGGCGTGGCCGCAACGCCCGAGCCAGCCAGCTCCACCGAGTACGACAGCTTGACACTGCCCGGGCCGACCAGCTGCTCGCTGCCACCGAAGTAACCACGGATCAGCGCGCGGTCGATCGACTGCGCATCGAGCGGGGTGATACTTACTTCCGATACCAACACGGCATTGGCCGCGCCCGTAGGCAGGGCGTCAGCGCCTGGAGTCGTTTCGACCTTCGCGGTCACGACAGTGTTCTTGATACGACGGGGCATCGCTTACTCCTGGTTGGCCGCGTCGTCGAACTCGACGGCTGCGACTGGGGTTTCGTTGGCAGGGACTGGCACTGGGTCGTTCGAGACCCACTGCCAGTTGTCTGGGTCGAACGTCCACGAACCACCGCCAGGTGGCGGCGGGATCTCGCGCGCATCCGGCAGCGCGGTTTGGGTCTTGTCGATATTCATGTCAGCTCAATGAGAAGTTGCTGGTGCGATGATCTGCGGTATAGGTGAGTCGGACCCACCCGGTTTTCTTTCCGTCCGTCGTGTTCTCGGCTTCGACGCCAATCACCTGTAGATCGGAGACGACACCGTCCAGTGTCGAGTTGGCGGCCAGGCGTTCGAAGACCGCCTTGAGCAGCGGGTCGACCGCGAGATCGCCGCTCTCGATGGTGCCGGCTGCGTAGCACTCGACGGTGAGGCGGGTTGCCCAATCGATCGGCGCGCCGTTGATCGTGCCGCCGGCCGGTACCGAGTGCTCCCACTGCACGCTGATCGCCAGCTTGTCTTGGTCAGGCACGGCCATGGCGCGGGCTCGGTAGATCGCACGGCACACCGGCGGCTGCGCTTCCAGCGCCGCGATAACGGCGCTCACGATGTTTGCGAACGCGGTCCTCATGCGGACACCGTCAGCGTGAGGATGGTCAGGCCGGTGTTGTCCGGGTCGGCGGTGAGGATCTCGTATCGCACTGCGTCGATCGTGATCTCCTGCCCGACCGGCTCGGCCATCACCGCGCTGCTGGCGACGGTGACGACCGGGCTGCTGGACGCCACGCCCATGCCCAGCTGCGCTTCGCTGGCCAGGTTACGGAAGATGCCCGGCACGACCGCGCCACCGATCGTCACCTGCTTGTTGGCCAGGTGATTCAGGACGGCGCTGTTCGCGGCCAGCTGGAGATTGGCGAAGAGCATGCGCGCGGATTAGCGGATGACGCCGTCGAGCAGCACGGTCGCGCTGGTCTCGGTGCCACCCTTGGGGGTGGCCAGCGCGCCGACCAGCGTGTTGTTGGTGGCGGTCGTGGTCAGGCGCTTCGCGGTGTTGTCCCAGTAAATCTTGGCGCCGAGCGCACCGGTGTCGGCGGTGACAGCAGCCAGGGCGTAGACGCCGAAGCGGTTGATCTCGACCTGCGCGCCCTGCACTGCGTCGTTGCAGGCGACGCCGAAGATCGCGCCGGCCAGCACCGCTTGGCCGCTCAGCACGTTGGCCGGGGCGATGACGGTCAGGGTGCAACCGCTCTGGATGAAATTCTTCATGTTCGATTCCTGTGATGGATGGATGGGCTGACAGCGATGGCTTACTTGCCGACGCCCTGGTACAGGCCGCGGTGATCCACGACCTTGGCCGCGAAGTCCAGGCGGCACTTCCAGGTCACGCCGTCGGTTTCGAAGCCGGTCTGGCTTTCGATGACCGGGCCTTCCGCGCCGTCCAGGTAGCAGTACTCGACGGTGTCGACCTGGCTGTTGTTGCTGGCGAGGTACCACGCCGAGTCGCTCATTGCGTCGAGGATCGGTTCGACGATCGGCTCGACCGCCGTGCGGCCACCGCTGCGGAATTCGTTGATGTCGCTCTGCTTGGCCGGTACGTAGTTCGCGCTGGTCAGGGCGTAGGCATCCTGTTCGAGCGAAGCGGGGACGATCAGGAAGTTCGGCGCCAGGTTCAGTTCTTCGTTCTGCAAACCCTTCTGCAGGCGCATGGCGGTGCGGCCGGCTTTCAGCGCAGCCAGAGACAGCGCTGAGCCAACGCCCGTGGCGATGTTCTTGTGGTCGGTGTCGAACAGTTGCTCGCCGTCGCCCATCGTTGGATTGCTGGTCAGCTGGCTGTAGACCAGGCGGTTTTCCAGGCGGCTCGAACTTGCGCCGAAGGACGAGACCAGGCGCTCGAATGCGCGCAGGTCGTCGTTGATGATGGCCTGACGGGTGAGCGATACCATGCGGCCGTAGGTCACCAGCGAGTACGACACGCCTGCATCTTTCATCGTGCCGTATTTGAATTCGCCGTGCTCGTTGGTCTGCAACAGCTCAGGCGCGCCGGACAGTTGCACGATGCTGATGTTCTTGAAGTCGGGCGCATTCGGCGCACGGCGTGCCCACTGGGTGTAGGTGCCGGCGTTTTCGGCGTAGGCATCGCGCATGCGCTTGTTCGCGACATTGCCGAACAGAGCTGCAAAGTCGCTCGTGCCGTGCATGCCCGAGCGGAAGTTGAGCATGTTGGTGGCCAGCTGCATACGGTCCATGCCACGAGTCGAGACACCGCGCTCTTCCAGGAAGTCGCGGCCCAGTTCGAGCAGGCTCATGCCACGGTACTGCTTGCCGTTCTCGGTGATCTTGGTGCCGGCCCAGACGCGGTGCATGATCGCTTCTTCCATGCCGGCCATGCGCGTCTGCTCCACGTCGCCGACCAGGACGATGCGCGTATTCTGGTGGCCACCGCTGGCGGTGGAGTTGCGCGCCATCTCGTCCAGCACGGCGGCGCGGGCCTGGTCGACGGTGCTGCCACCACGGATCAGGCCAGGGGCCAGGTTGGTCACACCGTGACGTGCGCACAGCTCGATGATGTCAGCCGAGCGGGTGACTGCTTCCTGCGCTGCGCGCGAGGCGGCGTCATCGGTAACAGCCGGTGCGGCCGGCGCTGGCGCCGACACTGGTGCCGGGGCTGGTGCAGGCGCAGGGGCGGCACGGGTTGGATCGACAGGCGCTGGAGTCTGGGCGCCCGGCTGGGTAGCAATGGTCATGTTGTCTTCCTGGTTGGATGGAGCGGAAAGGGCGGGCGCCCGGGTGATGAATTCGCATGGGTGACCGTTCTGCGGCGCGCTGCGCGAACTTGCGCCAGCGTCGAACGGGACGGTCACGAAACTGATTTCGTACGGCTCCCACAGCACGGCGCGGTACAGCGGCACGTTGACGCCATCGGTGCGATCGATGGCGCGGGTGATCTCGTACTTGGCAACGCGGTAGGTGAAGCTGATCGAGCGGATGATGCCGGCCTTGATGTCGGCGACGATGCCGGCCAGCTCGGGCCGGGTCGACAGGCGCAGCGTTGCACTGCCCTCACCGTTCTGGATGCTGCCGCGAATGGCGATGCCAATGATCGACTTGAGGCCGCCATGGATATCGTGGTTGTCGATCACCTGGACGACGCCCTTATCGAAGCGCGTCATATCGACGGCTTCGGGCGTGACGACCAGTTCTTCGTCGTACTGGGTATCGTTGTACCAGTCGTAGCGCCGGCCCATCGCGCCAGTGGTCCAGACGACGTCAATCGTGTTGTCGACCTCGTTGAACGTGGATGGGACCAGCTCCGCGCCGCGCGAGAGCGGCGGCATGTTCCGAGGATCGGTAGCGGAGCGGGTTACTTCCGGCTGAGTGGTTGGCGTCGTCATATCCGCATGATGCGGATTGCGCTGTCTCAATTCTCGGAAAACTGAGACAACTTTTCGGCCGGCTATTTTTTTTCGGCGACGACGTAGTAGCGGCCGCCCTGCAGAGCCATTGTCTTAGGCGCGAGACTACTGTTTGGCGCGCCGCCCGCATCAACCAATTTAGTTTTTGAGTGTTCAACGGCCGTGCTTTCAATCCGATCAGACGGTGGCTGACCAATATCGACTACGGGCACCACTGGGACTCTCGGGAATTTGGAAGCGTCGATCATCAGTTGTCCACCCTGTTGAATTGAATGCTTCGGTAGAAGCGCTCGCCATTGTCGCAGTCGATGCGGAAGTCGCAGTAGTTGAATCCGGCCGGCAAGGTGTCCATCCCGCCCAGCTTCACCAATATCAAAGCGCCCTGAATTATTGCCGGCACACGCTCGATGACACCGACCGGGAACGCTTTGACCGCCGTCGCGGTAGTACCGCTATCGACCAGGTCGTTACCGATGTCGGCCACGTAATAGCTTTCGTCGTCGGCATCCTTGTCGAGCCACCACATCCCAGCGGGTTGCTTGAATCCGATCGTGCGGTCGAACCTCTCACCATTCGCACACGTCACGCGGAAAGTGCAAAAGTTAGTCGCCCCGGTTGTGGCATTGAACCCGCCCAACTTTACGGGGATCAGCGAGCCCTGAATAACAGGCTGCTCGAGCACGGTGACGCCGGCTACGATTGGCTCGACAGACACCGCAGTTGTGTTTCGCTCATCCAGGTCGATCGTGATATCCGCCACCCAGTAGCGTTCGTCGAGCGGGTGCTTCTCAGACCACCACTTCCCCGCTTCGACGTACGGTGCGTTGGGCATGCGCGCGGCCGGCGAACTGCCGAACGCCACCACGCGCGTGCCGCCCGGGAACGCAACCCGACGGGATTCCGCTACCGTCGAGCCAATAACCGCATCCTGCGCCGGCGGCTGCGCGGCCAGCGTGGTAAAGCTCGCTGACAGCGGTGTGGCGCGGTTGCCGGCAGTATCGAAAGCGCGCATTCGCACCGAGTGCGCTGTGCCTGCGGGCCGGCCTGAGACCATAACCGAGCGACCAGCGTTACTGATGACGCTGTAGCTCGTCCCGCCGTCGATGCTGTACTCGTAGCCGGCGACGCCGACAGCGTCGGTCGCTGCCTGGCATGAAAGCGTTGCGCCCGACGTGGTGATGTTCGTGATCTCAATCTCGCCCACCATCACAGGGCCGGTCGTATCGGCCACCGGCGCTGCCGTTGGCGTAAAGCTGTTCGATGCCACAGACGCGCCCCCGCTGTCGACGGCACTCCGCACTCGCGCACTCGCCGTGTACGCGGTTCCGGGGGTCAGCCCCGTCAACGGGATCGGGCTAGTTGTACCTGTCGCAATAACCTGGCCAGTCGTGCCGGTAGCGCCGACAGGTTGCGCGGTAATGGTGCAGTCGATAATCGCGCTACCGTTATTATCGGCAGGCGGACTCCATGGAACGCTAGCCGAACCGACGCCGGCTATAACTGTGCCGATCGTTGGTGCGCCAGGTGATGACGCGGCAATCGTCGTTGCGCCGATCGTCGTCGCAACCGATTTAGCAAGGGTCATGTGACCCCACGGCCCCATGTGGTTGCCGTCGCCCGACCCCGGCGCACCTTCTACCCCGTTTGCAACAACGGCGGTATTAAATTGGGGTTTCAGGTTCGGATTATTGGGGCTACCTTCGTAGTTCGTGATCAGCCCATCAGCATCAATCAGAGTGACTTGGCCGATGCTGGCAAGGCGTCGCGCTTCCGCGATACATTCCTGGCGCCCGGTTTCTGCCGCTTGGCCGACAGGGTACCCAATACCGTAATCCGTCGTCATGTAAATCTTGAAACCCTTGCTAATGCAGAGGTCAAGAAACGCGCGATTTCGGGCGATGAACCCGACGGAACCGTCGTTAAATCCGTTCTGTGAAAATGCGGGGAGAATGACGTCAGTACCCTGCCAACCAGCGTCGATCATGGCCTTTGCGACGGCAAGAAATTCCGTCTGCGAGTACCCCGAGCCGGCAGCGTTCGTTAGCGTGCACGGCAGTTGCGGTGTACTCAGCATCTTGACCGCGCGACGCGACCACGTATCGAAGTTGTATTTACACGCCGCTGCGCTTGAGCGGCTGTCGCCTGTCACAAGGAAACTGCGAACGGGCACGGTGTACTGATACTCAAGCCATATGGCGATTGGCTCGGGTTGGTTCAGATACGTCGTATTGACGGTTCCATTTGGATACACCGCTGGGTCTGCGGACGACGACGATTGATTGACTTCTTCGCGGTAGAAATACTGGTCGCGCGCCAGGTTCCACGCGGTACGGCCGATCCCGCCGACATAGCCTGCGCCCGCCGTCAACTGATTGACCTTTGCCACAGTCATTGGGCGCGCACCCGGCGCGTCAGTGCGCGCCTTGCTGTTCAGTGGAATGACGTCCGAAAACACAATACCCGCAAGCTTCTGCCCCGAGCCAGGAACCAGCGGCGGCGTCACGCTGTTTGCGCCGCCCCAGGTGACGCGGTGCCAGCCATCGACAGCAGCGCCCGTAACGATGGTGTTGACGGCCACGCCGCCGCTCATTGGCGCGAACAGATTCTGATTCGTGTTCCGCAACCCGGTATCGGTTGACGCTACATATGCTTCAAACGTGGGTTGCGGGTCGGCGGTATTTTTATACAAGATACAAACGCGCACGCCGTTATATGGCGCCTCGGCTTCGCGTTTGTAATTGGCGAACCGTGGGCCTGAATTGCCCGTACTGTGCTGTTCGTTAGCCAGCAGCTTGTCGCCACCCATGAAATTAGCCATAGCGAAACCCGTTCTTTGTGGCGGCGATATACATATTCTTCAAAGGTCAAGGTGTTGATTTAGGCCGCGCTACTGCCATTGTCGGCCGGCGGCGTCGGCATATTCCCCCGCTGCAGGAACAAGAGCGTGTCGAGGATGCCCATCTCTTTGAGCTTGTCGATATCACCCTTCAGTTCGGCAAACACCACGTCCGGATCGTAACCACGCTGACGCAGCTTCTCGCTGAAGCTCGACAGGCCGCCGCTGATCTCGGCGAGATCGGCCTGCACATCCTGCTGCGGATTGACGTAGTCCCACTTCGGTGGGCTGAAATCGACGGCCTTGTCACGCGACTTGATCACGCCCGCCAGGTAGGCATGCTCGACAAACGCATCGTGGATCGGCACCAGCAGCTTGGGGATCAGCGTCAGCCATTGCATCTGCGTGACCGCGCGGCGGAAGTCCAGCATGCGCACGCGGGCGCTGCTAAAGTTCACCGAGCTCATGTCGCCGGTCAGCATGTGATACGGGACGTCGATGCCGGCAGCAATCAGGTGTAGCTGGAATTTGACATACTCGACGTAGCCCGGTGCGGCTTTCGGTTCAATGACCGTGAAGTTCATCCCCGGCGGCATGCCGACGATGTTCCCGCCGCCCAGCTCGCCCAGGTCATGATGGCTGCTAGACTGGCCCTCGCCTGCGTTGCCCATGCTGGCGGGGTTCTCCGCGCCGCTGATGTCACCGCTCGCCAGCACTGACATCCTGGTTTCCAGATTCTTGCGCGCCATCTCCGCGTCCTCGTACAGCTGGAGGTCGCGCACTCGGGCGATCACTGGCGCAAGGCGCGTGATGCCCCGGCCCTGTCCCGGGCGGCCCGGGTTGAACAGGTGGATGATTTGGTTCGCCGGCACGCGCTGGCTCTGCGAACGACCGCGTGCGACAGCAACATCACCGGGATGCTGGTCCCACAGGTAGTACGCCGCGACCGCGCCCATCACGTCGTACTCGATGCCGTTCACAATTGAGTTGCCGTTGAGCGTGCCCGACCGTGCGCTGTCAAGCCAGTCGATCTCGAGCAGCTGCAACTGGAGCGGGACAGCCATGCCAGAACTGGCACTACGGGTGCGCTTGCGCACTAGCACTTCTCCGTCCTGCTCCATCGCCATGTAGGCGGCTTTCACGAATCCAAAGAAGTCTAGGCGCCCATCGGCATCGCACACCTTGAACCATCCAGTCAGCAGCTCGTTGATCTTTTCTTTGTCGCGTCCAGTAGCGCGCGGGATGATGCCAGCGCCGACCGTCGCCACCGCCAGGCCATTAAGGCCAGCCCAGATATACGGGACGTTCTGTACGAGCGCACGCGCCTTGCTGCGCAGCGTCTTGGCATCGGCCTGGTGATCGGCGTTCGCGCTGGCACCAGCGCGGCGCGGGCGCCAGGTGTCGCGGGGGCTGGCGGCCTCGTACGCTCGCTGAAGCTGGCGGCGCGCGAAGTGGCGCGCGATCCCTGCCTGCGGGCTGACGAATCCGATGACGCGATCGATGAAGTTGGCCATCAGTCGCCCCGACTCGTAGTGAAGCGGAAGCCGAAGATGTGAGGGTTGGTGCGCCGCAGGTTGCCGCTGATGACCTGCACGGCATGCGCACGGGCAGCGATCAGCTGCGCCGTGTTCTGGTACGTGATGCGCCGCCCGTCGAATTCGACCGAGAGCGCGCCGGATACGATCGCGGCGTCGAGTGCGTCAATGTCTGTTTGGGAGATAGCCATGCCGCCCACGGTAGCGATATGGCTGTCTCATTTCTCGGAAAACTGAGACTTTATTTGGATCAGAGACTCAAGGCACTGTAATCGGCATAGGATCAAAGATTGCTAGCGCACCTGTGTCTATATCGTCATGGAAGAAGAAGGTCTGATTCAGAAATCGAGTTATGCAATTCGGCCAAAATGTTCTTCGCCAAATACGGATTTTGAATGTCACCAAGCCTCATGCTAGGAGAGCCGACGGAAGCACCGGTCTGATTGTTATATACATTACTATCCTTTCCGAGAAAGAAGCCCCCTACTGATACTTCGGCACCTTCCTTGACTGTAAAGAATTTCCAATAGTAGTACATCACTCCACCCACGTCCCACAGCCTTACGATCCGCGGCTTTGCCCGTAATTGATAACCTAACAACTCAATATTTATCTCACCGTCATCCTCGACCTTCAACGCTGGGTCGTTATACTCGGGCAGATAAGTCTTCAATTTTTCAATCAGCAGACCCTTGGTCTTATCCATTTCAACTTTCTGGTTCTGATCGCGTTGCATTTCCTTTACACCCATAAATCCTCCTAGTTGTTCAGAGTTTATTAAAAGAATGAATATACGCTTGTCAACTGGGTTGTCCAATAGGTCGCAACAGATCATGCCAGATGCATATCAGAACTTATTTTTTCCGCCGTCTGTCTTGATAATCCGATAAACCGAAGCCCTACTGATGTTCAGTCGGCGGCCAACCTCTGTCGCATTGCGGCCATTGAACAACACCATGACCTCTGCCACGATGCGATCGCGTTCGATCTGCGATCGCCGCGGGATATAGATTTCGATGCCGGCGAACTCGCGGCGCGCAAGTTCCTTGAGGGCGAATGCCTTGTCACGCATCTCGGGAAATTCGATTTGGATGAACTCAAAAATCTTGTCAATCAGGTCAGCGTTGTCCAGTAGCGCGGCAGTCACCACTGCCTCCCGGCTGGCCGGAGCGGTTGGGATGACGGGGTCGATGGCGGTTTCGGTTTCCATGGTTCTTGTGCTGGTTGCGCTGTTGGAGTTGGTACGGGCGTGATTGCATTTGCGGGTTGCACATCTGCCGGGGCGGCGGCTTCCGTGGGCGCGGCTTCGCTGAACAGGTCGTGCGTGGCAGGGTTGACGATCTCTCGCACCAGCTGCCACTGGTGAGGCGTCTTCTTGTGCAGGCCGAGGTACTGCGCGGCAGCCAGGTTGTAGACCATCAAGTCACCCGCCTCGTTGCGGGCGCTCTTTTTCTTTTCCCACACGGTGACCTTGCGGCCGCGCTTGTAGATGGCGATGCTGTACTCGGCGGTCAGCTGGTCGTAGTAATCGTCCGGCAGGCCGTCCGGGAAGTGCGTTGCGCCCGGTCCGTCCGCCAGGTGGTAGCGATTGGCGAGGTAGTCCTTGGCCGTGTCGGTGCCGATCAGCCACAGCTTGGCGCCGTGCGGCACAGTCTTGCCCATCCAGTTCACGTCGACCAGCGACGGCTTCGCCGACAGGATCGGCTTGTTGTAGGTCGACGCACCCTTGATGGCGTAGATGTGGCGGTGCTGGCGCGTGCGCGTAAAGTTGTAGACGTCCTGCGTATTAGCGCCGCCCGAGTCAATGAACGTCGCAGCGATGCCGAGCATGCGGCCGCCAGCGTGCTGGTACCGGCCCAGCAGCAGCTCGTTGAGCTGGTCCCAGGTGGCCTGCTCGGTCGGCGAGCCTGACACCACCTGGTAGTCGATCACCCAGTCTTCCATGCCTTCGCCCCAGGCCACGACCTTGAGTTCGAGGCGGTCAGGCTGCGTGTCGACCGCAGCGGTCAGGACCAGGCCGCGCACCGGCACCGTGCCCAGCTTGTATCCTCCGGCCCGGGCTTTCAGTTCCGTCGCCTTGGTCTGTTCCTTCTTGCGCTCCCAGCACCGCGCCAGGCGCGTGTTGTAGAACACGATCATCAGCTCTTCGCTTCCTTCGTCCAGCTTGGCCCGGGCGGCGCGGTACTCACGCAGCAGGGCGATCCAGGTGAGCCAGCCATACGGCGTGAACATCGCATTGATCGTGAAGCTCACCGTCTCACCATCGCCAGGTACACCGGTCGACCACGCGCCGCGCGCGAACATCCGGTTCTTGTCCGTCTCGTACATGAAGGCGCCACACGCGCTGCACGGGTAGATCGCCTGGCCGGCCTCGTCTTCCTGCAGGCGCTCGAACACCAGCGGCTGCTCGTGGCCGCAGTGCACGCAGTCGGCCAGCGCCTCCTGGCGCGTGCCTTGCAGGTACAGGTTCTCGATGATCGACTGACCGGTGATCGTCGGCGAGCTGGGGAAGTAACTCTTGCGGTTGCGCTCGAACGACGTCTGGCGCGCCTTCGCCAGCTGGACCGGATCACCCTCGCCGTTCACGTTGGCGTTGGCCCGGTCGACCTCATCGAACAGCACGCGGCGCGCCGGGATCTCGGACAGGTTGGCGGCCGCGCCGGCGGTGACGATATGCAGCGAGCCGCCGATGTATTCCTTGGTGTCGAGCGTGTTGACTGAGTCGCGCGAGCGCGGTGCGGCCACGCGGTCACGCACCTCCGGTACCGCTGCGATGGTTTTGCTAACGCGCGCGCTGGTGCGCTTGGCCAGCTTGCCAGTCGGCAGGATCCACAGGAAGTTGGCCGGCGACTGGTGCACCGTCGAGCAGAACCAGTTCAGGCCGACCTGAGTCTTGAGCATCTGCGATGCGCCCATCAGAGCGACGGTCTTGCACCAGTGCTTGTCCGACAGCGCGCGCATCACCTCGCGCGCATGCGGCGTACGGTCGGTGCGGTACTTGCCGGCCTCGTTGGCGCCCGACTCTTTCGGGATGATCATGTGCAGGTCCGACCATTCGTCGACCGTCATGTTCGGGTCTGGCTGCAGCCCGCGCGCGATCGCCGGGCGCACGACAACGGCAGCTGACGTCAGTCCGATCATCCCGCGTGCTCCTCGAGCTGGACGTCCAGGCGCTCGTTGAACGTATGCGCCATGCTCTCGAGCAGGATGCGGTGCTCACGCTCGATCACGTCCTCACACTCCTCGGCGGTACGCAACGGCGCCACGTCGGCAGCGATTCGGCGGGCACAGTTCAGCAGACCGTCGCGCAGTGAGCGCGCCGCTTCGAACACGGCTGAATCCACGTCGGCTTTCAGCAGGAACTGCCCCGACATCTCGGCCAGCTTGATCTCGGCAGCTGCTGCCTCCGCTGCCTCCCGGCGCGCGCGGCTCGTGTCGTAGCCCGGGACCTTGGTCACAGACTCCGGACCTCCCGTACCCGCCGGAGTGCTGGGCTGCGCCCCACTTGCCAGGGGGTCAGGTCGTTGGCCGTTCGCCCGTGGGCGGGTGTGTTTCTTGTAGAGGTGCGCGGCGTACTCGGGGTCCAGCTTCCCATCGGTCACCGGGATCCCGCACCTGGTCACCGCTTCGTATGCGGACTGGCGCGAGATGCCTTGCAGCTTTGCCCACTCAGCGACGGTTGTCAGGTTTTGCGTCATATTTCTTCGTTGTCAGGTCAGTTGTCAGGAAATGTTTTTCGGTTCTGCTAGTGCGATGACGGGGCCTGAATTACCCTTGCTAGCCCTACTCCAGGAAGAACCTAACCCCCGGGGGGGGTGTCAGGTTGAGCCGGGGCGCGGGCGATTGAACTCAGCATTGAAGTGCACGGTGAACTTGGCTTCGATGGTGGCCTGGCCGATCTCATGGAAGCGCAGGCGCGGCTTGTACTGCACCTGCTGCACGAACACGAACATCGGCTTGATGGCCGTGCCGTGCGCGAAGCGGCGCTTGATGTACACACCCGGTGGCAGGCCACGGTTACCGTTCGGCAGCACGAAGTACGTCACGCCCTGGCGAGCGATGGTGCGGTTCGAGCGAGCACTGCCCGAGGCGCGCGACTCGTGGCCGGCCCCGCGCTGCACCTTCAGCTGCGACAGCATCTGGGTGATCTGGGCGCGGCGCACGTTGCCATTCGCATCGAGCGTGGCGCCGTCGCCAGGCACGGCGAACCAGCCCTGCGGCATCATGCCGTTGGCCTGCAGCAGGCGCTCCATGCCTTTGAGGCCACGGTTACCGCCGAAGATTTGCGGGCCGAGGAAGCGGTCAGCCGGCGTGCCCTTGCCGAAGGGGTTGTCTTTCACCCAGACGCGCGCCTCCAGGCTGGTCTTGGTGGCAGGCTTGAGGAACGTGCCGTTGACCGCGTACGGCGTCGGCCGGTCGAACACCGAGCGCATCTCGGTCTTGATCGCGACCTGCACGTCCTTGGCCGTGCGGGTCAGCGCGATAGCAGCCACGATCGGGCCGCGTCGGCCCAGCTCTTCGATCCGCGCGGCCACAGCCGGGAAGTCGGTTCGCAAATTCATTCGCATCGTTTCACTCCTTTTTCCGGCTTTGCAGCCTGTTATTCAAACCCTGCAAGTCTGGAACCCGCATGGATACTGCTTCTTGGCAGGGTATGTAGGGTTGCAGGGTTGTTTTAGATGTGAGCGTCAAAAAAAACACATCGGCATATCAACTTCGTTTCGCGCCTACGTGCGCTAAACCCCGCAAACCCTGCATACCCTGCTGAAACCCGCATGGAGACTAGCTCTCCGGCTTGCAGGGTTTGTTCGCTACCCTGCTCAACCCTGCAACGCGCGGTCCGCACGAACGTCGCCGAGCTTCCTAAATCTGGCGATCTGCTCATCCAATGGGTCCGGGAAATCGGGGTTGTCCACCACGAACACCATTCGGGTCTTCTTGTGCTTGCTATCGACCGCCACCGACTTCTTGGCCTTGGTCTCGCGACTGCCGATCAGGCCGGCGAACTTGCACAGCGTCAGCGGCTTCTCGCCGCTCTTGTCGCACCACCGCTTGTAGATGATGTACAGATCTTCGGACAGGCACGACGTGTACGGTGCATCCAGGTAGCCATCCTTCCAGGCGCGGTGGAATGACATCCAGCCAGCCAGGCCAAACTCAATCACGCGCTCTTTGGCCAGCGTCATCGGCGGCTTGGTGTGTTCGTTGAACCCATCGAGCGGATAGTTCAGCAGGAAGTGGTAGAACGCCTGGATGCCGCCGGCCGCGATCGCGCGCTGCACCTCCGCATAGAACACGGGGTCCTGCTTGCGCCGCGCTTCGATGACCATGAAGCGCCGGTCTTCCAGCTCGATCGGGATTGGCTGCGGCTCGTTCGATAGGAACGTCGCGTTCATGTGGTTGCGCTCGTCGCGCAGCGGCAGGTTCTTCTCGTTGATTGAGGTCGTCTTGCCGGTGATCATGTACTTGAGCGTGCCGTTATGGCTGTACTTGTCGTCGCGCGAAAGCACCTCCTCGAATAGCACGAACAGCTTGCGGCTGCGCCAAGCGGTGAAGCTCGACTCCAACTGGTGCTGACTGGCCACCGTGCCGTAGTCGCCATAGATCGGCTGCATCACGTCCTGGAAGAACAGCGACTTGCCGGTGCCCTGCTTCTCACCGAACATCAGCAACGCGGTCTGCATCTTGGCGCCCGGGTGCTGCAGCGGGTACGCCAGCCAGCGCAGGATCCATTCCATGGCCTCGACGGCCTGATCCTCTGCATCGCACAGCGAGGCCAGGAGCGCGAGGATCGGCTGTATCAGCGCGTCGTCTTGCTTGGGTGTGAGCGGCCAGCCGAGGAAGATGTTGACGTGGCTGACCGGGTCGGCCTGCTGCGTCGGATCGAACACCAGGTTGCGTGCCTCGATCGTCTTGCGCTGGGAATGCTCCTGCCACTTGCCGGTCAGCTCGGCGGTGTAGTCGGCGCGCACGGCGCCCAGCGACATGACCTGCTGGCCGATACCATCCCACACCGTCTCGGTACCGCGCAGGAGCGTGAGGTTGTCGAGCATCTCGCCCAGCTTGCCGCCGCCCGCGCCTTCGACTGCCTTGCCACCAACAAGGGTGGGAAGGGATTCACGCAGGATGGTGCGGCGCTTCGGGTCTTTCTCCCATGTGCTGGCCAGGTCCTTGCCCACCCATGCAGCGAACGCCGACTTCTTGAGGCGTTGCTTGCGCAGGCCGTCCCAGATGTCCGTCGTCGGATAGATCAGCTGCATGTGGGCGAGCAGCACGTCTAGCGTCGGCACGCGGATGGAGCTGGCCACGTCGACGGGAACCTCGGCAGCGGGCGCGTCCGGCATTCGCATATCGTCTAGGTAGGCCGGCGGCTCGTCGTCTGTGGCGCCCGGCGTCGGTGCCTGGGCCATCGTGAGGGCGAGGGAGCGAGCGGCCTGCACCTGGTCGCGCACGACATCGAGCGATTCGGCCAGGTACAGGTCGTTGAAGTCGGATTCTTTGCTGTCGGACGCACGGGCTGCGAACGTCGGCACGACCACCGAGGCATTGCCGACGATGCGGGCCGCGGCGCGCGATCGCGACACGCCAGCGTTTTCAAACTTGAGCAGGCGCACCATGCGACCCGCGCGCACGTCGGCCTCGATGTACGGCGTGCCGGCCGGGTCTTCGCGCCAGGTCGCGCGCACGCGCACGATATCGCCCTTGGGCGACGTGAGCTCTTGGTCAGAGCCGTCAATGACAGGCGTCCACTCGACGCCGAAATCGTCGCGCAGGGACTCCGCCAGGCGCGCCACGACCCGCATGTCATCATCGGCCAGGAACAGCAGATGGGCGTCGGGGAAGTCTGCGCGCAGGCGCTTGGCGACCGGCAGCAGGTTGCCTGCGTTGAAGGCCACCATGACGGGCATGTCGAACTCGGTGGCCATGCGAACGGTTTCGCAGGTGGCATAGCCTTCGCCGATCCCGATCATTCCGGTATCGCCCGTTGCTTTGCCCAGCAAGCAGCAGCCTGCAGCCATATCGATGCCGGTACTGAAACGCTTCTCACCATCGGGCTGGATCCGCTGCAGGCCGGCCAGCGTGGCGCCCGTATCGCTGTACTTGTAGACCGGAACGAGCAGCACGCCATCAGCATCGGCGCGGGTCTTCTCGCTGCCGACGCGCTTGCGCGCCAGGTAGGCGGAAGGTTGATCGCTGTCCGCAGCTGCGGTCCAGGCCATGCGCGCGCGAGTGGCCGCCATCTCGGATTTGCGCTGCTTGCGCTCAGCCTCGGCACGCTCGATCTCGGCCTGTTTGCGCTCGGCCTCGGCACGTTCTTCGGCGGTGACGCCGGCCCAGTCCATCGTGACCGATATCGCGTTCTGGCTCTGGCCCTGCCAGACGCCGAAGGCGCCAGTGACGACCCGACGGCCCGAACGTAAGTCCAGCTCGCGCAGGACGTACCAGGACTTCTTCTTCGGGCCAAAGCGTTTGACCTTGCCGTTGAGGACAGGATGCCCGTCAGGCAGCGCGGGCAAGCCCTCTGCCTTCATCTGTTCGATGACCTGGTCAAGTGTTGCCATGGTCGCCTCCGTTCGATGCGCGAAGCTGGGCAAGCATGCATTGCAGGCGCGCGAGGATGCGCGCCTTTTCTTCCGGAGTGCGCTCGACCTGCTGGTCGTCGCACGTGCCCCACTGAGCCGGGGCGACATGCCCAGGCATTTGCTGATCAGCTGTCATTGGATTGAATCGATGGAGCGCCGGCAGCAGGCCGGCAATAAACTTGGAACATCAAGCCCATCAGCTCTTTCATGGTCTTGTGCATCTGCTGCGAGATATCTTCGAGCTCAGACCGCTCGCGGCGGTCGATCTCGCCGTCCTTGATCGCATGGGTGTAGGTGCCCGATAAGCGGCCCAGCTCGGTGTACAGCTCGTGAAATTTATCGTGCAGGAATTCGCCATCGACGCCCTCACTTGGTGGGAGTTCGACGAACACGCCGCCACTTGCCGCCGCAACTGCCTGAGCGAAGTGTGTGGTGCCGGCATGCGCCTGGATCAACAGCGCCGTGGAGACGCGCATGCCGGAGCCTTTGACCTCGTACACGCGCGCTTCCAGCTGCGACCTGGTCATGCCGAGTGTTGCGGCAGTACCAGTCCAACCGTGCACCTTGATCATTTCTTGATAAGACGGCAAGAGTTCCACAGTATTTCCTTCCAATTCTTGGGTATTGCTACTTGAGCAAGGAGGCTAGTATTCGGCATCAACTCCAACCAACTATTTCCTATGTGCAACTCAACGGACGTGGCGACAGCATCGAATACACGAATCGACGTTCCTGAAAGTTTGATAATTCAGATAACCGTATCCGTCCAGTCTGGGCGGCTGATCACCCTTTCGGCCACCAGAGTGAATGGCCTACTACTGTGGGATTACGAGCTGGGCTCGACAGCGGATATTTCTTCAAGCGCATGAGCCGATGTCTGAGAAACCTCATCAGACGTCCTACTGAGAGGCAAATCGTCCTTACGTCGTGCGTGAGCTTCCACAACGAGCTCCGGCCAGATCGACATCCATCGAGTGGGGAACATCTCTTTTCTCGTGACCTGCCCGCCAGTTGCCCGTTCAATCTCCGCTCCATACTCGAGAGGAATTGGCCTCGTCCCGTTCGCCCATCGACTAATGTCAGGCGCGTGAGCGCCGATTGCCTTGGCTAGTGAGGATTGACGGCCGCGCTCTTGGACAAGGTATTGAGAAAGGTTCATAGACGCAGATTAGCTTAAGGCTAATGTGTTTGCAAGAGAAATGTTAGCCATACGCGAATTTACTATTTTAGCTATTGGCTAAATAATGGACAGATGAACACTATTGACTCAATACACCGCGAAAATCTGCAAGCGCTCGTGCGCGAGTTCGGCAGCGTGTCTACCGTCGCCGTGAAAATTGGCTGCAGCTCGTCTCAGTACAGTCAGTGGATGAACGGCTCGGAGAACTCAGGCACAGGCAAGCCCCGAGGGATGAGGCCAAGCTCGGCACGCCGTATCGAAAAAGCGCTGGGTAAACCTGTTGGGTGGATGGATCAGCTACACGCCAGCGCCACTGACAGTACTGCACAGGAATTCGACGAAAACGTAACTTCAGCACCTATGGGCGCGCGCCCGATCCCTGTCATTTCCGCCGTTCAAGCAGGCGCGCTGAAGGATATGGAGAGCCCCTACTCTCCTGGGGCGGGATACGCATACGAATATTCGGACCAGGACCTTTCAGCATGGGCCTTCGCATTGGATGTGGAAGGTCTCTCGATGATGCCTGAGTTTCGACCGGGCGACCGTATCATCGTAGACCCAGAGATATCGCCCAATCCAGGCGACTTCGTCGTTGCGAAGAACGGAAGCGCTCAGGCTACGTTCAAAAAATATCGCCCGAGAGGTGTGGATACAGATGGAAATGAGATCTTTGAACTTGTACCACTCAATGATGATTACGCTGCAATGAGAAGTGATGACCATCAATTAACGGTCATCGGCGTAATGACTGAACATCGAAAGAAGTATCGACGAGGTTAAATGATCGAAGAGACTTATTTAATAGAGGAACTGATTCCCTTTATACCGGGAGATGGCTATTTTTGCATCGACGTAGCCGGTGAAAGTTTTTACCCAGAAAGTTTTTTCGCATTATGCGGCCCACGGCGCGAGGAAGGCGTTACCGAGGAAACTCGGGCCAGACTCACACTGCAAGACGACAACGAACATGACAGGTATGCGGTGCAGGTAACAATCCATGGACACACTGTTGGCCATCTCCCACGCGAGGCTGCTCGAGCGTTCAGACGCACTGTTCGATACGGCAAGCTGAGCGTGTACGAAACGTTCGAATGTCGCGCATTAATATGCGGAGGATGGGACCGGGGCAATGGTGATGTAGGAAACTACGGGGTCCGACTGGATTTAAAATTGGGCGACGATTAACAAGGGCGCAACGGCACGCCAGGATGCCGAACTAAAGATGCTAATGAAATCAAAAATAATCTTCGCTGCACTTGCGATTCTCTCGACACCTGCGCTCGCCGCGGAGGTTAATTGCACCGCGGTTAAAGCCGACAAAGCCCGACTCGCTTGCTACGACAAGGCCGACAAAGAAAGCAAATTGAAACCGCCAGTTGCTGTGCCGGTGGCTGCAGCTGCTCCAACAGCACCGACTAAGCCAAAATCGGAAGGCGAGGTCTTTTCTTCTGGAAAGTGGCACGTCGTACAAAAACTGGATGCGATGACCGATAAGAAGACTTGCACGGCACTCTACCAAGCAGCTTGGACCATTCAGGGCACCAGTGACAGCATGTATGTGAGTCTTGGAGGACGTGGTGGAGTTAAAGCATACAACCTTCGGATAGACGATGAGGCCGCAGATCCACTTCGGCTTGCGAGCAAGATGGAACAACAGATCAGCGCGGTCGACTTAGACCATAGCTTTAATCGGGTCTATAACGCGAAACGTGTCCGCCTGCAAATCTCCACCATTCTTCGCGACGTCGTGATTGAAGACATCGACATGACTGGATTTAAGGAGTCGGTCGACTACATCAAAGGACGCTGCGAAGCATGATCACTTGAGTGCACGACACAATTTGGCTTCTCAGCACAAATTGTTTAAATCGCCTCCAAAGCCCGCTGAAGAGCGGGCTTTTTTTTGCTCTCGCCCGCAAAGCAAGTACCACAAAACAAGCGTGATTAGCCTAAAGCTAAAAATAATCGTTGCACTAAAATTAGCCTTAGGCTAAAGTGCATCCATCAACCTTGATGGAGCGCACATGAACACCTACCAAGTCACCGTCCGTACATCTGACACAGCGCACGTGTTCGGCGCTATCGCTGCGTCGTCCGCCCAAGCCGCTGAAGAAGCTGCAATTCAGTTTGCGGACGTCCCTTGCGGCATCACCGTTATCGGTCAGGCGCGCTAATGTCTACGGCCACCTTTCCAGCAGGCGAAGGACTCGCCCTTGTGGACGTTTTGATCCGTAAGGCGTTCCCTTCGACACGCCCCCACCGCAGCGTCGCATACATGCTCGGCGCCCACGAACTGTTGCTGGCCCGTGCTTGCATAGGAAGCTCCACCTGCCCATACGCGGCCGGCACAGCCGAGTTCGATGCGTACTTCGCTGGCGCCGATGAAGGCCGGGCCATCTGGACACGCCATCAAGGTGAGGCCGAGCAATGATCACCGTCGCCTCGCTTCGTACGGCCATCGCCCGTTCCGCCGCCAAGGCAAGCGAAGACGCTCCAGCCGACGCCGAGATGCGCGTCGCTGCATTCGTCGCGCGCCTGTCCGGCAGCATGGAATCGCTCGGTGACCACGAGCTCGACGCGATGATCTGGGGCCTGCTCGACATGCCACCAGGTGCGCAGCACATCGAGCCCGTCATGCAGCTGCCAACGCTCGGAATGGTCTGACATGGGCTTCCTCGCGCTCTACCGCTACTACCGCTTCCTCGGCAAGCCACGCCTGCAGGCCGTACGCCTCGCACGCCGGCATCGGATGCCCCAGGGCTGACCATGCAACGCCTCTCGCCCGATCGAGTCTCCCTTGAAATTGCGCACCGCGCGCTTCGAACGGATGCCCGACTGGACGAGATGCTCGAACACCCGACCCTCAAGATCATCTTGGAGGCCGTCGCCCGCCGGCACATGCAGCGCCGCGCGCGGATCGATGTGAAGAAGCTGCAGGCCAACGACCACGATTGACCGCCAGATGACCACACCACACAGCCAGACCCCGACCAACGCCTTCGTTTCGCTCAAGGTCGCCGCCGAGAAGAAGATTCATGGGGACGACGTGTCGAAGGTGACCTCGTTCGCCGTCGCCCCGCACCTCCTGGAGATCGAGGAAGGCTTCAACGCCCGACCATTGAACCCGGACCACGTGGCCGAGATGTCGCTGGCCATGCGCAACGGCGCCACGTTCCCGCCGCTGGAGGTGCGTGTTGACGACGGCCGCATCATCATCGTTGACGGCCACCACCGCCACGCTGCGGCGCTCAAGGCGATCGCCGAAGGGTACGAGATCAAGGCGCTCGACTGCCGCCACTTCCGCGGCAACGACGCCGACCGCGTCGCGCACATGCTCAATAGCGCATCGGGCCTCGCGCTCACGCCGCTGCAGCTCGGCATCCAGTATCGCAAGCTGATTGGCTTCGGCTGGAGCGAGGCGCAGATCGCCGGGCGCCGTGGCAAGTCAGTGCAGCACGTGAAGGACATGATCCAGCTGGCCGAGGCGAACAGCGACGTTCACCAGGCGGTCAACGCTGGCGAGATCTCGGGCACGGCTGCACTCAAGATGGTCAAGCAGTACGGCAGCAACGCCGGCGCGGTCATCCGCGAAGGCGTCGAGCAGGCCAAGGCCGATGGCAAGACCAAGGTAAAGCCGAAGGCCCTGGCACAAGGCACCCGCGCGAAGGTCAGCGATGCACGCGTGCTGGCCTGGCTGCTCGCGAATGCGAGCTTGACCACGAGGCTGGGCTTCGGCCAAGTGGCATGCACCCTCTACTTCAACCTCGACGACGACGTTGAGCGCAGTGACGACCTGCGCACCCTGCTTTCAAACGCTGCATCCCACACCACCACCTAAAGGATCACCATGAATCGCAAGACCATTGGCCCCGGCTCGCCCGTCAAGTTCGACAGCGAAGCAGGCCCACAGCAAGGTACCGTCGCCGAGATCCTCACGGAAATCGGCAACGACGCCCGCATCGCCTTCGTGCGCGTCACTGGCACCCTCGACGGCGCGCCGTGGCGCGTGCCTGTCAACGACCTGCAGCACGCGGAGGCGGCATGAGCACGAAGGCTTTCGCCATCTTCCTGCAAGACCTGCGCGACGGCCGCGCCCACACCGAGCTGACGGCCCAGCTGGCCGAGCTGCTGGTCAAGGTCAAGGACACCGGCAAGGGCGGCGACATCACCCTGAAGATCAAGATCAAGCCGGCTGGACGTGGCCAGGACGTGGACAAGGTGACCGTCACCGACGCCATCACCGTCAACCTGCCGAAGCCAGAGCGCGGCGAAGACTTCTTCTGGCTGACCGACGACAACGACCTGTCACGCAACCACCCACGCCAGCAGGCGCTGGAGCTGCGCGAAGCCACCACCCCCACCCCACTGACCTTTAAGGAAGCTTGAACGTGAATACCCAAACCAATAACGACGGCCTCGCCGCCGCCATCAGCAAGATCGGCGCGATGGCGGAAGCCGCAACTGCGATCCAGGAGATCAATGGCACGACGTACCTGGTCGTCCCGGATGGCTACAAGCACATCGACCTGACCGCCGCTGTCGAACAGGCAGGCGCAGCACCGATTCGTAAAAAAGGTGCGGTGCACTTGGGCGACCTGGCCAGCTTCAATGTCTACGTCGCAGATCAGGGCGAGACGCGGGACACGTATATCTACGCGGACCCGGACAACCGCACGCTGACGGCTGTGCTGAACGAACACGCGAAGATTAAGGACGAAGCCGGCTGGCGCGACCACCGCGCTGTCTTCAAGGCCGAGCTGAGCCGCGAGTTCACCACCTGGATGCAGTTCAACAAGAAGCCGATGGAGCAGGAAGACTTCGCCATCTTCCTCGAAGACAACATCGCCGACGTGGTCGAGCCATCTGGCGAAGCACTGCTGCAGATCGCCCTCACGCTCCAGGCCAAGACCGAAGTCAATTTCAGCAGCCACAAGCGCCTGGACAATGGCCAGATCCAGTTCGCCTACAGCGAGACGGTCGACGCCCGGGCCGGCACCGGGATGATCGAGATCCCGCGCGAGTTCACCATCGGCCTGCGCCTGTTCAAGAACGGCGACGGCTACAAGGTCCGCGCCCGCCTCAAGTACCGTCTGGGCGGCGGCAAGCTCAAGTTCTGGTACGAGCTGGACCGCGCCGAGAACGCGATCGAGGACGCCTTCCAGGCATACGTCAACCACGCCCGCGAGAACGGCTTCACCGTCCTCATCGGCAAGCCGTAAGCGCGAGCCCGCCATGCGCCGCTACCACCGCCCTGTCGTCTTCCAACCCAACGCCAACGTGCCGATGGTCACCGAGACGCGCGACCGGCTGGCCCTGGAGATCCGCATGGCGGGCGAGTCCCTGATCGAGCACCCAAGCATCGACGCCTACAACACGCTGTCGAAGATGCTTGCCTCGCTCAGCCGCGCCGGCATGGCCGCTGCCCTGCTCGATCGCGGCACCAACATCATGAACACCATCTGCGACCGCTATGAGCAGTCGGGCCACATCACCGTGGAGTCCGAGGAAGCCGCATCGCTGCGCGTGAGCATCGCCGATATAGACGCCGCGTTGCATCGCCTTCCACTGCGGCGGTTCGACCAGGCGGTGGCCGAGGTCGAAGTGTTCTTCGCCGTGACTGACCCAACCAACAACGAGAACTAGTACATGAAGCGCGACGATTTCACCTTCTCCCTGGGCTTCGGCCACGAGCGCATCGCCGACAACTTCGCCGGCGGCGGCGGCGCGAGCGAAGCAATTCGCCAGGCCTATGGCCGCGATCCCGACATCGCCATCAACCACGACGGCGAGGCACTGGCGATGCACGCGGCGAACCACCCGACCAGCCGCCACATCCGCGAGGACGTGTTCCTGGTCGACCCGATGAAGGAGATCGGTGACGGCCCGCTCGGCGCGGCCTGGTTCTCGCCCACGTGCACGCACTTCTCCCGAGCGAAGGGATTTAATATCCTCGACCAGACCACGCGCGGCCTGGCATGGGTCGTCTTGAAGTGGGGCGTGCTGCTGGCGCCACGCTCGATCTACCTGGAAAACGTCGAAGAGTTCCAGGGCTGGGGGCCACTCGACGAAAAGGGCCGGCCGATCAAGGAACACAAGGGCCGCACCTTCGCCGCGTTCGTGCTGGCGTTGACCACCGGCTTGCCGAAGGACCATCCCGATGTGGCGGAAATCCGTGCCACGCTCGGCGACGACTTCCCGCTCGAGCGAATCTACGCAGGCCTCGGCTACAAGGTCGAATGGCGCGTGCTGCGCGCTTGCGATTTTGGCGCCGGCACTATCCGCAAACGCCTCTTCATGGTGATGCGCCGCGACGGCATCGCGATCCGCTGGCCAGCGCCGACGCACGGCGACCCGGCCTCGAAGGAAGTCAAGGCGGGCAAGCTGCTGCCGTTCGTGACCGCTGCCGACTGCATCGACTGGTCTATCCCGTGCCGGTCCATCTTCGATCGCAAGAAGCCGCTGGCCGTCAACACGCTGAAGCGCGTGGGCCGCGGCTTCGAGCGTTACGTGAAGGATGCGGTGAACCCGTACATCGTCGGTGCCGGTGGACCGGGCTACGCTGGCAAGCCGGCGTCAATCGACAAGCCGCTCGGCACGCTGACGACTGAGAACCATCGGGCAGTGGTCATCCCTCACGTCACCAAGTTCAACACGGGAAGCACCGGCCACGCCGTCGACGAGCCCCTTGCCACGGTGACCTCAGGCGGCGGCTCGGTTCGACCCGCAGGCGCTGCCCACGGCCTCGGCCTGGTCACCGCCTCGCTGGTCCAGTACTACAAGAGCGGTAGCCAGAACGTGCCCGCCGACCGGCCAATGCCAACCATCGTCACGAAGGACCGCGTTGGCGTCACGTGCGCCTACCTGTGCAAGCACTATCAAGGCGTCGTCGGCGTGCCCGTCGACCAGCCAGCGCCGACCGTAACGACCAGCGATCACAGCTCGCTGATCACGGCCCACCTGGTCGGCATCGACAACCAGAGCAATGGCGATCGCGACACCTGGGACGTGGCGCGCCCGCTCGGCACGGTCGTCACCGAGAACCGCCATGCCGTCGTGACAAGCAACCTGGTGAAGCTGCGAGGCACCAGCAGCGCCGCCGCCACGGACGAACCGCTCGGCACAGTGAGCGCCGGCGGACAACACCATGCGGAGATGCGCACCACGCTCACGCAACCTGGCTTGACCGACGAGCGGCGCGAGCAGATCCGCGCCTTCCTGCGCGAGTACTGCCCGAGCCTGAAAGATGCCGAGCACCCCGAGCTGGTGATGATCAACGGCGAGCTGATGGAAGTCGCCGATATCGGCTTGCGCATGCTGGTGCCGCGCGAGCTGGCCAACGCGCAAGGGTTCCCGCCGGACTACATCCTCGACCCGTTCTACACGAAGGTCTGCAAGCGCGGCCGCACGACCACCAAGCGCCTCTCGGGCAGCGCCCAGGTACGCATGATCGGCAACAGCGTATCGCCGCCGCCGGCCGTGGCCGTGCTACGCGCGAACAATGCGCACGAGCAGCTGATGGCGAGGGCAGCATGAGCAGCTGGGGAACCCCGAGCCGGATCAGTTCAGATCTGTACCGCGAGCGCACGGCGGCCACACCGCCTGTCTCCCTGCGCCGCCGGCGCTGCGCATGCAGCAAGGCCGTCACGGCCAAGCAGCTGACGCAGTACGGCGCCTGCTCCACGTGCGTGCGCACCGCAGCCGACCAGGCGAAGGAGGCAGCGTGACCGGCCCCGTACCAGGCGACCAAGACCAGCCGAACGATCCAGAGCGGTACAGGCATCACCTGCTGCTGCTCAAGTCGATGCACTGCTGCCGGCCGGTGGTGCACCAGGGGCTCAACCAGTTCATCAGCTGCCTAACTGCGAACCGCGACGGCGGCCGGATCTCGATGTCGGTCTACTTGGCTGGCAAGGCAGGCGCCATCGATAGCAGCCAGATTCAAATCAAACACGCTAGCCAAAAGGAACAGAATTGTGAAGCCGATTTACCTTGAACTGGAAGCAGTCGCCGGAGTGGTCACCTTGGCCGCTTCGACTGTTCAACGGCTTGTTCGCGAGAATGCGTTTCCCAAGCCACGGCAGCTATCCGGCCGGCGTGTCGCTTGGCTCGTTCGTGAAGTAGAGGAGTGGGCAGAGGCCCGGCCTGTTTCCGAACTTTTACCTCCGGCCAACACGGCTCGTCGCAGACAGTGAGCCCTATAGCGATGGGCCGCCACGATGGGGCAATCCGCTTTCAAACTGCGCACGCAACTCAGGAATAAGATTGGCACGTCCCTCATTTTCATTGTAGTGATCACGATACCGATCAATCACTGATCGAAAATGTTCCAACAGATCTTGCAGATCACTCTTTCCAATTTTGATCTTCGCGCGAATTCCTGAAGCTAAGGCGCAAGCGCGCAGCGCATAATATGCCATACGTTGCTCTTCTAGTTCGAAGACGTCATCAAGGCCAGCCCACAGACCAAACTGGGCAGATATCCACTTATCGCTTTGTCCTGAACGGTTGATAAAAGACTTCATCTCATCCACGAATGGGACCGGAAGCGAAGTCCATTCCGGTTCAGGATTGAATTCGAACCGCTGGGCGCCAACACGATCAAACGCGCTGCCGTCTTGCAGGTTGCGATAGTTATCCATAGCGACGCTGATATCGTAAAGCTGGCCATTACATTGATGAGCGAAGCCTTCGAGCTGAAGGATAATTGCATGGTAGACATGGGCAATTTTTCCCTCTTCCTTTTTATTCTCCCTACGGCGATCGATCCATTTAGCGATTTCACCCCAAGCGATATTCGCAGCAGCCCCAATGAATGCACTTGACGTGATCATCGCAAGCAAACTGACGTTTTCTGGATTTGGTTCCATGCCTTCTCCAATTTCTATGATTGGCTTTACCAACTTTAATTAATCCGGATTGGACTTAGAAGCATCGAAGTATATGAAATACAGGGCCTCTTATAGACGGCCTATGTGGAAGGGCGAAGGATAGAAAATTTTGAAGAATTGATTCGCAAGAAAACCCTACTACCTTTTAGCCAGCGCTTTCTTCACGAATCTTGAGCAAATATCTGTTAGCCAACTCAACTAGCTTTGAACGTACACTTCTGCCATGAGCATCCTGGCTCACGATCTGGCAAATATCAGCATGTGATTCGTCACCTGGCAACGCAGTATCGAGAACGATAAAACCACGAAGAGTTTTACCATCTGATCCCGGCGGAGTGCGAATTGCTCGTACCTCGTCACACTCTAAACGCACTAGCCCTACCAGACTAGCCTGCATGTCCGGACGCCTCGAATTGATATCAGCTACTCGCTTTTCCGCCTTTAACACTAAAGCTTGGTAGTCAGCATATCCACGATTCACCGAGCCACCCTTGTCTGAGACGTCAGAAAAAGCTGTGACTTTTAGTTGCCCTGTTGCAACGTCAAAGTGCGTAGGATTTACGATTTGGCGCCATAGGAATTCGTCATCGCGAACAGGCCCATGCTCGGAGAGAGGAGATGCTGAGCTTTGCTCAAACCCCAACACAGTGGCCTCGTCGTCTTTAAATAATTTCTGAAGTGCCTTACACGGCTTAGGGTTATCCGCATTTTCTTCAAAAAAATCCTGACACTTCATCACTTCACAACCAGTTAAGCTGCCATTTGCATAGGGTTCAACACTTCCATAATAGGCAGAAGAGTTTGAACATCACTAGGATCTTGATTAGCCATGTAGCTCTCATTATCCTTACTAATATCCCGCCTACGCGAGTAAATCGAAAGCGTTCCATTTACATCAAAGTTGATGTCAATGTAAGCCAACGGCGTATCCCAATACAATCCGATCTGGCCCTCCGGACTTATCATAGCGGTTGGCAGAGGAAGATAGTCGCGAGCCATTGCAGTGAAAGCAATAGCGACGTCGATATCGCGATGTGATGGCGCAAGACTTCCTTCTCCGTCCCATCCGTCTGAAAACGACTTATAGCTTAATAGTTCGGCAAAAACCGGATCATTAAATCCAGTAATCTGGGAATCGTCTGATCGAGCATTCCTTCGATCTAGAACGTATTCAGTACGAGCTTGAGATAACTTTGCCGCACCTGGAGGACGAGTCGCAGGAACCCCAAAAGCAACTGTGGTAGCAAATACAAAAGCAGTGATAGGATCCATAAGTTTTCCTCTTTATTTTAATTGAATTTTTTGAGCAACTTCTTCAGACAAAACATCACATAGTGTAGCTTTACTATCCGAGTGCAACTGGTCTTGCAATGATTCTATAACGTGAAGATAATTTTCCGTACTAAGTCTTAATGGCTTTTTCAAAGTAGATCGATGGACTGTGGTTATCTGCAAGGTACGTTCATCAGCGACATCCGCCACATTGATATTCACGTTTTCCAATCGCTGCTGCTCGGCCTCATGACGACCAGGCACGATATAGCCATGATGCGAATGCCATGGACCCGACAGATCAAATACGCCAGAAGGAATATAAGGAGAGCTAGTTTTCAGAACTCTACGAAGATCCAATAAAGATGGATCATCCTTCCATGTAAACATGTCAGTATACTGAAGGCCAATAGCAGCTATCGGCTTATCTGCCAACACGATCGGAATCACAGCGTTAAAAAGCCCCATTGCGAATTCCAGAGATGGAATCCAACGAGTATAGTCGTTGATTATTAACGTGCAGTTTGTGCGACTAACATTAAGCTGACGGACTACCGCTCCAAGGGGAGACACACTTTGGAAGACGACGCCTCCGAGGGAAGTAGTAGGATGGGTCGTCATCCCCTCTTTTGGGGAGACGTGGATCTGCATCGCTCTCTGGAGGTCTACCTGCGGCAGAGATGCCTCGAACTGTTTGTGCAGCGAATGGACGCGAAGAAGAGTTTGGTCAGAAAGCTCGCCTTGCCACTCAGCTACGAGAGCAACAGATTGGACAGCGTGTGTGCGTGCGAACGGCTGCAGGAGATCGAGGTTCATAGGCGAAACTATACACTATCGCCCGGGTCACCTCACAATCGTCACAGGATTGCAACTTCGTTTAGACTGAGAAAAGTGCGTGAGGTCGCATCGATTCATCACTCGATCTAGAGCACTTGAGCAAGTCTCATCAATTCTTCATAGTGCTCACTGAGTTTTGTAAGCCAGAGGCGTCGCTCAGCATCATACCTGTGCAGGTTGTACACCCCGTCGATACCCGCAGGCATGTGTCCGATTACGGCTTCAGCTACATCTGGATGGCATCCAAGCGCCGTTAGTTGCGTGCGTCCAGTGCGACGTAGGTCGTGGACAGACCAATGGGTTACGGGTAGCCGTGTCCTTGCATAGCCCGGCCGGGTCGTTGCATAGGGCTGTCGCATCCAGACCATTGCACTTACAGTCTTTTGCTCCACATGTCCGCTGCCACCAGGCGACGCAAAAACATATCCCTTTTCAACCGCTTGGATTCGACGCTGCACAATCGCCAGTGCGCGGCCAACGAGTGGGACACGCAAATCAGTCGAGCCATCGCGCCAGGAATTTTTTGTCTTAGACCGGGGGATCGTCCACCACCACCCGTCCTTCTCATGAGTCACCTCGTGCACTTCCATTTCGAGAATCTCGCTGCCACGGGTGCATGTCCACATGTAGAGGATGACCACATCTTCGACCAAGCGCGAGAAGTTGGGCAGCCAGGGAAGAAGCTGGCCGATTTCGTCAGTGCTTAAAACTCGCTTGGCTGTTCCGATCTGCGCCCCCTCGCGCGTTCGGCCCTTGCTTCTCAGCTTGCCCTTCATGATCTGGCGCCACCAGTTCGGGACTTCGGGGTCGAGCCGGCCGGCGTCGTGCCCGTATTCCCACGCCGCGCCAAGCTCCATTCGAATACGGGCCGCTTGCACAGGTGTGTTGATGTAAGCCTGCAGGAGGTCGAACGCGATCGCCCGCGTGACCTTTGCCGGATCCAGTCCAGCGAAGTCTGGATGTTCATCCAAGACCTTTTCGACGGTGCGCCTGGTTTCGTCCGCGCCCTTCTTCTTGCGGTTTCGTTCGACGTGCCCCTCGAAGTACATCGCCCACAGCGAGCGCACTGAGAAGCGACTCGCCGCCGCGACACGCGCGGCCTCGACGGCGGCGCGCTCATCTTCGCGCGCGGCGCGGCGCTCAACTGCGGGATCCCAACCAGCTGCGCGCGCGTCTCGAAGCTTTTCCCATTCAACCTCGGCGCGAGCTGGCGACATCTCCGGCCACCCGCCGATCTTCACCTGGCGCATGCGTTGGTCGACGGGACTCTTGTACCGGTACGTCCACGTTCGTCCCTTGGTTGAAACTTCAAGTCGAAGCCCCTGACAGTCGGAAATGGTAAAGTGCTGGCCAGGCTGCAGGAGCTTGGCCGTGCGTGCATCGAATTGCATCTTGAGGTCTCTGGCGTAGGTTCGGCGTAGCTTTGATCGGCACCTTGATCGGCGAACCGAATTGTAGCGTAGCTTCTTCAAGAAGATCCGGAAAACCTACGCCAATTTGAAGAGTGTAGCGATGTGCTGCGATGCGTCGTGACTATGATTAGCCACTCAGCATGCACGCCATAAGCCTATACAAATCATGCACTTACATAGAGAATCACAGTTGAATCAACAAGTTGCGAAACCAGTGAAGAGCGAACACACCCCCATGATGCAGCAATACCTGCGCATCAAAGCCGACTACCCAAGCATGCTGGTGTTCTACCGCATGGGCGACTTCTACGAACTGTTCTTCGACGACGCCGAAAAAGCCTCGCGCGTGCTGG
>Ga0265797_10001449_pt1 | contig 41620 bp, 22 predicted proteins | sample P2T30metagenome_FD_192433 | JGI IMG/M metagenome (GOLD analysis project Ga0265797, IMG submission 192433) | Plant litter microbial communities from East Loma Ridge, Irvine, California - P2 T30 | ecosystem: Environmental > Terrestrial > Plant litter > Unclassified | place: USA: California...
AGTCGACGACCCCCGGTACACACCAGTCGCGCAATTGATTGACCGGCCCGTCTTTGTCGATATTGACGTTCCTGAATGGAAACAATGGGCGATTCGTGGGTAGCGCCACATCAACTGACGAAGCCTCGCTTCCATCGCTCCTGAAGTAGGCTTGTGGTGTCTCGACACGCTGTTCGTGCGATATCGTGATGCTGAGATCGTGTGATCGCCACTCGCTGTCATTCGTAAGGATGGCCCGCCGGCCGTTGAGGCCGTTGTCGTTTGTGAAGTCGTGTTCCGCAAGCAGGAGTTCTGAGACGAGTTGCTCGACGGTAAGCGAGCTGGCAGCCAATTCAATGGACTCGTTCTGATAAACATCGACCACCGCTTCGATTGACAGTGGATCCGTGTTCGAAAGCTGTTCGCTGCTCATCCCGAACTCCGGAGCAAAAATGCGCCCCGGTGCAGCGCTGCCCGCAGTCATCGAGTTACGGGTTTGCAGCGCTTCAACCTGGTAACTGCGCCATACGGGTAGCTCCGCAAGAACGATCAGGACCAACGTACGTGCGGCCGCGTCTGTGTCATTGCGCAGTAAATGGACTGTCACCCCTCCATCCTTGTGCGGCCACTCGTTGGGGACAATATCAATTTCAATTGTGTTGCCTGCCGATGCAGTCTTGAAATTGAGTGTGAGCCACTTCTCGCTTTCCTGTAGCGACGGAATCGTTGCAGGCATAGCACTTTTACTCATCTGTATGAAGATGTCAGGCGATATTGCGAGATCGAAATCGTCCTTGGCTCTGTTGAAATCGATGGTGTCCGATAGCCGTTTGGCGAAATCGCTTTCGGCCTTCTGGGCCATGTTGGAGTTTTTAGGTTGATCCGGCATTACGACGTCGAGATTGATTCGCAGGGAATCGCTGTTCAGGCTTTCCATAAGCGTCTCATCGTCGCCTTCGATCGTCATGATGAGGGCTACCATCGGATCGTCGAGACGATTGCTCAGCGGGGCAGGGAATGAGGAGCCGATCCAGCGGTACGCGTTGTTCTCATCCTTGTCTTTATCCTCCAGTCGGCCGTGTTTAAGCGCCGTGAGGCCGAATAGTTTGGTCCTGTCGAGATTGATCCAGCCTGGCACTTCTTCAATCTTGATCGGGAGCGCTGCTAGCAGTTGAGGCATCTCGACTCGTTTTCGCGACGCCAGGAAAATGGAAGGCTGGGTAGCCGCTCCCATGACCCCATTCGGGATCGTGCATTGCGCGATGGGAATCGCAACGGTCGGTGAATCTTTATCAAATTGGCCGATCGACTTGTCGACGATGGCTCCGAAGGTTTGAAGCACCGGCACGGCCACTATGAATTCATCGTCATAGCGGCGATCAGACAAGGGTTCGAGGAAGCCGAACTGCTCGACATTTGGGGAAAAACTTTCCGACACAGAAAGTGTGACCTGATCCTCGACGGCGGCAGTAGGGCCATCCTCTTTCGCGATCTGCCTGGAAGCCGACATTCGAAAGAAACTTGCGGGCAGCATTTTGTTAGCCGCTTCATCACCGGCGAGGCAGGAGTAGAGATAGGCTTTAGAGTCGAAAAATACGCTTGGATCGCGTTTGAAGTCCATTGCGATACGCGTGACCAACTGTGCCCGGACAACACCCCCGGTTGCCGTCGCTCGCGCCAGATCGATAATGGCTGTTGGAAAAATCGGCTTGTCCTGGGGGTCGACGCAAGCCGGATTGTGCATCGGCCACGCCAGCGCGGCGAGATTATCCATAAGTGCTGAATAGCCGTGAGCATCCTGGCCGTAATCATAAAGCGCCTTGAAGTATTGCGACCAGTCTGGCGCGGTGTTGGCCCCTGCGAGCTCTATGTTGCTGCAGTTGATCAGGCATCCAATCCACTGCAGGTAACGACGGTACATCGTGTCGGTTTTCGCGCCAAAGAGGGGATGAAACTGGAGTGGCCGGAATCCGATCGGCATCAATGTGACTTGTGCTTTGCCTGGTGCCGGGTCAACCGGCCCCTCGGGCACGATCCAGTCGTCAACGTCTACAACATCTTGCGGCGAGAGCCTGGTATCAGCGCTACTCGCCGCGCTTCCGCCAAGAAGACTGCGAAAAACCCGTGTCTCGGCCGTTTCCGAACTGTCTGCGTCGATGCCATCCGATCGATTCTTGAGATCGCCAAGCCAGTCTGCGAACCCTGCTTTGATCCGCGAATCATTCGGGTCCGTTGTGTCGACGTTGCGCACCAAGCGACCTTCATGATCGTAAGTGTCGTCCAACGGCAACGGCTCACCGTCATCTTTCGTGGTCAGAAGACGCACCAGGGTCCAGGAAGACGGCCCCCCGACGGGAATCTTCTCCGCCGGCCGCTCGATGTCGAGCCGGAACTCGACCGCGTTTGAAAGCCGGTAGATGCGGTTCGCGTCACCGCTACGACTCATTACCACCTGAAGTTCCAGATCATCTTCCGGGATGGCGTCATTGGGAATGCTGTAGAGCCTAGAGAGTTTGCTCTGCACCGCTGTCTTGATGTCATGAATGAATTGGCCACGTGCCACCGGCTGTAGGGAATCTCCCAACCTGAACTTACCCTCCCGGTCAAGACCGGAACGGAAATCGTAGCGGACGAGGTAAGGGGCGAGAAGAATCTTGTCCGCCGCGCAAAGCTCGGCCACCGCATTCCAGGCCTCGACAAAAAGTGCTTGTCGATCAGTGTTCGCGCCGACGTTATTCGCTTTCAAAAAGCGTTGTCTGAAAATCAGTGTGGCGACCTCGTCCTCTGTGTATGGCGCGGTTGCCGGACTCGAGAATCTTACCGTCAGGAATTTGAGTGCTTCCTGACTCGTGCCGCTTTCAACCTTGGTGCGGACAGTCGTGGCCATGTTGATGGGAAAGTCGAGCGGGCGCGCAATGTGGAGGTCTGGAAGCATGACCTGCGTCGCACCGGAGATGTCGTTGTGTCCATCCAGCTCCGGCCCGAGTACGTGGGCAAGACGCGGTGACAGGGTGTAGGCCGTAGACTGCGATGATGCGCGGTCATACATCGCCTTGAAATGGTCTGGAATCGAATGGAGATCCAATTCCTTTCCATCGGTGGTCATCGCACTGGCTGCCGTCGAAAAGTGATAGGTGTGCAATCGGCACTTCGCGTTCGCAAAGTCCTCCTGATAGACAGGATAGAGGTTTCCTCGGCCGGTCAGATCCTCAACCGCTTCACTTGAAACATGGCCGGAAAGTCGCAAATTGACGTAACTCACAAGATCATCCTGGAACTCTTCGGACGGCGTGACCGTTTCTATCGCCTCGTGTTTGTCGTGGATGAGTGGGTAAGTGACCTTTGCCACGGCCTCGACACGGCTTGACGATTGGGCGAAGTGGAAAGTGATGTCACCCGCCAATCCTATCGACGGAATCAGGTACTTTTGTTCGTCTTTCGGCACAGGCGTGACAAGTTTGAGACGATGGAATTCCTCCTTGTTATTCGATCCTCCGGGAGGTATCGGATATCGAGTCTCCCAATAGGGCGGATCAGCAGAACGCTGCTGTGCGGTCAGTCGTGTGGATCTGCCGATAAGTAGCGTGACCCCGTTGCCGTTCAAGTCGGCGTCCGCTTCTGGTTTTACAAAGAACAGCAGTGTCGGCAATGCATCGCCGTCGATAGCATCCCAAGGCAGCTCTCCCCAGAAGACAAACTGGGGCTTTGCGCTCAAGGGACGGTCGTTCTCGTTCTCCCAGTCAAGCTCATCGATGAAGAACTGGTGTAGCCTCGTCTGTTGCGCGGCCCAATCCAAGCCTTGTATCACGCGATTCAGTTCCGCGAGGAAATCGGCACGATCCTCGGCATGGGGTATCAGGCGCATGAGCGCGAAACCACTCGGGCCAGCTGTCTTGGGGAAACCGCGATAGAGACGCAGCCGACATTGCAGCGCAACAAATGGCCGAAACTCCAGCAGAGGCGGAATCACCGAGAGCCCGGACGCAGTTGATGGCGTGCGAGCGCTCAACTGGTCTGGCAAACGGACATCGACCCTCAAGCGCCGGACATCAGCCAGAGAGAGGTCATTCTCGGGCATGCCGGGCGCGGCTTCGCGGCGGCGCACGAAGCATTCTCCGGCGGCGCGATAGGGAAACGTCGTCAGCCCGTCGTTTACGTAGATGCGCCTGGCAAGATCCGGCATCCAGTTCAGGTTCACCTTGCCGGGAAACTGTGTATCGAGAGCGGTGAAGAAGCTTGCGATGCTGTCCTGCCCTGGTGTAACGAGGGTTGAAAAACGGAACTCTTTCAATACCATACCAGCGCTCTCGAGCGTGATCTTGAGGTCGGTGACGGTTTTCAGTTTCGCGAGGTCGGATCGTGCCCCCAGGCGTAATGTATGGCCAAGCAGGCTATGAAGGCTTGCGGCCGTGACTCCTTTTTGTGGTGCAACAATCGGAATGATGGCTGTGTCTGTCGACACTCCTGCGATCATCGCATCAGTCGCGAGAAATGTTCGACCGAGTGTCTGAGCGCGCATCATCTCGTCAGCCAGGGTCTCAAGCGGCGCATTCTTCCTCAGCGCATCGTTGAGACTCTCGATGTAACCATAGGCAAACGCCTTCCCCTGTTTCGGAGGCTGAGGGGGTTCGGACTCGATTTTGTTCTCACCTTCGCCGTCGACTCCAGGTTTATTCAATTCGTAAAGCCCGTCGGGATCGACGACGCTCAGGCGTTTCGACCGCTGAACGATGTCGATTTCCGACCACGCTCCGCCGTCGTATTGAATGGCAACTTTTATGTCCACATCGCTGGGGAACGTAACCGGCTGGAAGCGTGCGGGAGGGGGGGGCACTACGACTTCCGAGACCATCTTGTAGTCGACGTCATTGCCGGTATGGCCGGCGACGATCCAGTCCTTGAAGTCTTCTTCGAATGCATCGGGATGGTTGACGTCGCCAATGATCACATGCGGCCGGAAAGAGAGCCACAACCCGCCTCTGGCAGGGCTCCCCCAGTCGGCAAAGAAGAGGTCTGAGGCGATCAGAAGAAGAGGGCGGCTCATTTTTTACCTCAGAACGAGGCGATGCCTGAACGGCATCGAGATTGAAGTGCTGATGCCGCGACAAACCTTGAACCAGCCTGAGCCGATACAAGCACTTGCTGACGCGCGCGCGGAAAGCATGAAGTCGAGCTGTAAGGCGACATCGTCAACTCTGGGGAGGTTGACGTTTTCCGGATCTATTCCCCAGCGAATGGTCGCACGCGCTTCCGCCTGAGCAATCACGGAGACATGCGCCGAGATGATCCACCAGCGTAGAGATCCATGACCTTCTACAAGAATGCCGACTGCACCGACGAGCCGGAGCCCTTCGAGAGCTTTGTTGTCAAGGTTGAACACCACGGCGCCTTCGGCGACGACGTAAATCCCCGCTCTCACCCAGACTTCGAAAATCCCACCGCCGAAGCTTGCTCCCAGACCCGCCTGCAGCGCGTAGCCGCCAGCGAAAATGAGGTGCTTGTCGGTAGTGTGGACGACTGTTGTCTTGCGATATCGAACGTAGAGGCCGCCAGAACCCTGAAACGGTGTGCAGATCGCGCCGAAGGTCCGGTTCCATGCACGTATTCCGTTGGGTGTCATCCACGGGAAACCGACGTCGAGTACAAAGCTGCCATTCGCTGCGATCTCAACCGACACCACACCGCCCATGAAGCGAAACGACCCCGTCTGGACCGCCGGCACCGTAAAGGAAACGATGAAGCTGTCTTCCTCGGGTCGCTCGCGCTTCAAATAGAGGCAGGAAATCGCGAATGGGTAGCCGAACCATTGATCGAACAGCGTGCCGCGCAACATCAGGCCGTAGAAAGCCCGATCCTGGAACAGGAATTTTCCGTCCAGAAGACCTTTCAGAACCGAAAAACCGGCGGCGAACAACCAAGGCTCCGCATTCTGATTGATGTCGAGCGGGAAGATCCTTTCGTCTTGTATCGCTTCCGCGATTCTGGTTCTGGTTTCGTCCGGAGTACTCCATTCGCTGGTATCGGTATCAATGCTGATCAGGTCCTTCGCGAGCGCTTTATCCAGCGTCAAATTGTTACCGACGAGCAGCCAGGAGAAGTCCAGGAAATTGTTCCCCGGCGGCGGAGGTTTCGCCGTTCCATCCAGGGGGTTGCCGAAGAAACAGACAAATCCACGGCGTCCGGTTTTTGGCACTGAGAAGAATGCAAGCGTGAGATCCGAGATGATGGTTTTATCCAGAATCTTCAGTTCGACGCCTTCCATGATGATCCATGGCGTTTCGGTGCCGTCCTTGTAAGTTTTCTTCTCGAGTGCCAGCTTCGTGATATGCAGTTCGATAATGCGGGCGAGATCAAGATGGAAATTATCGAAGCCGGCGGCGGAGAGTCCGATCTGCAAAGCGTCGGGCGAAAAGCCGAAATTGGGCCCTGACAGCAACTGTCCAAGGCCGAGCGAGAAGTCGAGGTTCAGTTTGTCGAAAAGTTTGCCTGCCAGTTCTGGCAGATCGGCGGCGGTGAGGCGGATGTCGACGAGGAAGATGCGCTTTGGATCGGGGACATTCCAACCTTTCAGAACCAATGTCTTTCCCCACCCAAACTTATTCTCCCAATCGACTCCGATGCTGCGGATCTTGAGGGCGAGCTGCGGCAGGTTGAACAACTGAAAATGCGGAACGTTGACGTCGAGCTTGATGGCGGGGTAGCTGATCTGTAGCCAACTGAGGTTCAGGCTCATTGTTTCGGGCAGGCCGATACCGAGCTTCTCGAATGAGATCCGGCCATTGCCGCCCGAGCCGACATTGAAGAAATCGTTGAACTTCGGATCAAGATCAAGCTTGCCAAGCTTGATGTCTCCATCGAAATCGATCCGCGAGCCGTTGGCCGGGTCGTAAACGACTTCGGCCCCCTTGAACCAGATCTGCTCAATAAGGCCAGGTGGATTGCGCGGCTGAAGAAGCGGGATCTCTTGATCGATCTCGCCGCTGAAACGGATGCGGGGCTCCCCCTCGTTCCTGGGTGGCACTTCCAGTCGCCCACGCAGCTTGACACTGCTCCATTCTTTGGGCTGGCCCTGATGTTTCGGGTGCTGCATACCGAAGACACTTTGGAAAGACAGCGTTGCTCCGGCATCGAAGCGTACGAGCCGACTGTCGCGCCACAAGGCGTCGACAAAGTCGAACCTGTAGGTCGTTTCGTCGTCGTCCCGCTGGACAGGTAGTTTCGGATCCTCTTGGTTCTGGTACCAGACCCGTCCGTTAAGACTGGTGCCATCCCCATCCCCTGTTTTCGACGGTGTCAGGGCGAGATAGCGGAAGCGAAGAGTTGGGGGGCTGCCAGGAGGGGGGGCGGGCAGCAACGACCGAATGATTGGGTGGTCGGAAAAAACGAAATCCAGGTTGAAGAGGATGAGTCCGAGCCAGGCCTTGGCTTTGATAGGTTGATCGACCACGTCGTTTAGAAAGTCTGCTGAACGCCCTTGGATCTCGAGATCGTGTACTGGCTTGAGACCGAGGCTTTCGCGCTCGAAAATCTCTTTAAGCGAATAGCGTTCGCTGAGCTTCAGCACGGCGAGCGGAAGATCGGTTTCGGGCTCATCGTGAGCCACCGGCATTCCGACTTTTAACTCAGGGAATCGGTGCGAGTCTGGTGCAAAGGATTTGGCTGGTGGGTGGATGGTGAAGTCGGCAGTGCCTGATTTTCGGAGAATCAGGTAGTCGGGCGCTTTTCCCGCCGGAATTTTTACCTCAACCTTGAACAAGCCGTAGTCGCGAATGACCTCATAGGCTGCGGGCTGCAAACCGTCTGCCTGAATGTTCACGGACGCGACCGCGACTGTTCCCGCGGAATGTATTCCTGGCGCGAAGAGCTGAGTCAGCATCATCCTTTGTGCGCCACCTGCCGGACGCTCAATCAGTGAGGTATCGTGCCTGGCAGAACCCAGCTGATGCGACAACGTGGCGGCGCGAGCATTCAGGTGGGCATAGTACAGTTGGCGGACATCGTTCGTTGTGGTTACCGCGTGACGAGCGAGATTGTCCGCAATTAAAGCGAGGCCGATCTTGCCGTCCGCGAACTTCCAGACGTCTACAGATTCAGAACCCGCCGTGTAAGCATCGCCCGCCTTGGGGTGCTCAAGACAGGTATCGAACTCGATCCACGGCAACGTGACATCGCGCAGCATCCGCGATGCGACAGGCGGAAACACTGCGCCGGGGAACGCGTGGGATTGCGTTTCATGCTCACAACAGAAATGGGCGACTCCTTTCGACTCTACGCGCGCCTTGGCGAGTAAGCCGTGAACCGCTCCGCACACCAGCTTGACGCGAACACCTTTGTCGGTGGGAAGTGACGCCGCGACCAGCAATGAGCCTATCTGCTTATTTTGAAGCAGCCTGGCCGACAAGTACAGCGGCTGACTCAGTTCTACTTCGATCGGTTTGTTGTCCGCGGAAAAAAGCCCGAACAGTGTCATCGTCGGGCCACCGGCTCCGCCAGATCCGGCCAACGTGGCGGCCGACAAAATCGTGCCGCTGCCGTTGCGCTCCAGATCGATGATCAGCCGATAGTTATCCGCCCGAATCGGAACCCATACTGGATTTTCGGCCGACACAGCGGCTGCCCGGTTGTGGATATCCGCATTGAGCGGCAACCCGAACTTGGCCGGCTGCGAATCGAACTCGAGTTGCAATGTTCCGATGGAGGCTGATAGATCGAGAGTATGCGCGCGAGAGATATGCGTGCGCTCGAACAACCAGTCAGGCATACCGTCCGGACGCTTGGCGACGATCCCTGTCTGCGCGGCACAGAAATTTTCTTCCAGCTGGATGCACATCGCGCCGAGGTTGGGCACGGCTCGGCCCTTCTCCAGACTTATCTCCAAGGATAGTTCGCTGGGCTTCAGGATGTGGGTTGCCGCTGAGCCAAAGCTTTGCCCGATCCATCCCCCCTTCACGGTAACTGCATTCTTTGCCGTCGCATCTCCTGCGAGTTGCAGTGGGGCGACGAAGAGAGAAAGGGTGCCGCTTCCTTGGCCATTTTGCTCGATCGTCAGGCGACTGACAGACTCCGGAACGCCGTCCTCAAGACGCCAGGTACCACCATTTTTCACGACACGCATCGTGGCGCGCATGATGATTTTTGTGGATGAGGCTTGGACCTTGAGTTCGAGGTCGGTCTGGAGTTTTTTATCGGCGATGTGGACGGCCCAAGCGTTCACCGTGAGGCCGTGAACCGCAGGGGGAGTGACCGTTCCGTCTTGTTCGACGGTGAGATCGAGACCGAGAAGTGAAATAGTGGACATAGAACTCCTTTCCCCGCCCGTGCGTTATTGAGCCCAGAAGGAACCAAGGATCTGTTTGCGATGGCCTACAAGCAGGACGTCGCGGTGTGCGAGCAGCACGCTTTCCGGGCAAGAGTTCATCTCTGCGCAGAGATTGGTTGCGTCGACCAGCTTGCCGCCGGGTGCCGCTGTCGCGCCAGAACGCAGCTCGATGGAGTAATAACCGTCGGGGCTCACTGTCGATTTATCGCTCCCTCTCAAAGTGATGAGTCCGTCAGCGGTTGCGTCGCCCTCTTTGCCCTTTAACGCAAAATTGGATTGTTCTCGCCAGAGGCCAACAATCTCGATTCCGAACATGCGCTCTATATCCGCGACCGTGGTGCATGGCGGGACATAACGTACTCCCTCCTCGCTGCTCAGGCGAACGGCGATACTTAGCTCGATATTGTTGCGCGCGCGCGAGGGCGTAGAGAGTGTGTACCTCATAAATTCACTTCCCCGTGTTGCATTGATGACACCGACTTGATCGGCGTAAAACCAGTCGTCCGATCCAATTGCAATAGTGCGTGTACCGTCTTTCTCGGGGGGGAGTGTCACATGCAAAGTCCGGCTCGCAAGGCCGTTCCCTATCGTATGGTCTCGCGCATCGGCGGAGCAGAACACGCGCTTTGCAAGTTGAGACGTGGTTCTCCTCGGGATACCGCTCTTCTCTACAAACTGATAGTCGACACGCATCTTTTCCAGAAATGGCTTGAGAATACTGGTGGCATAGGTTCCTGGCGCAGTCTTCACTCGACTGGAATAGGATTCGCTGTCGTTGCCATACATGAGCTGCCACGCGCCCAGATCATCGCGATCCTGTTCGGACATCGAGAGCAACGTTGTCATGAAGAAGGCATTCTCACGCCCAAGAGCGAGGCCGTCGGCCATCGCTCCATCTACATCAGGTACCGTGTAGGTGTACGACGAAGGGAGGGTTTGTTGCTCTACTTTTTCGTTCCCGGAGGGGAGGGCAATTGAGTCGAGGCGGATCCTCATCCCGGCTCCAACATCAAGCTGACAGGAGCGCGCTGATTCCTGATTGTCCGGGTTCCAACAGTTCTTGTCGTTCAAACCCAGATAAGCGATGCGCTGATTCAGTGCATCCACTCCACCAGTAAGTCTTGCTGTGCATCCGGTCAAAGCCACTGCCATGACCACAGCAAAAAGAACTCCGTTCTTCATTATCGCCTCCGTTCCAATTCAGGAAATGTTCGCCACCATCGTTTCTCTAAATAGCGGGCAAGCTTCGGTCAGGCTGTTATTGACGTCTGTGTAAACCGACCAAGAACGGCAGGTCGTTTTCTAACGACGAAATACGGATGAAATTGCTCTGTTGGGTTTGTTCTTTCTAGCGCTGCGCAATATTAAAAAAGTAAGCGACGACGCCAATCCTTGTCTGTAAATCTATGCCAAGGTGCTTTGCAATCCAGTTCGAGGACTGCACTTCTCAGATGTAAACCAGACCTGGCCCTATAAAACGTCGGATGCGCCCCACCTAAACGACGCCCCGACTGGCGTAGGTAACACTATCGCGAGAAGCTTGGTCCCAGGCCCAGTTCACCGTCTTGTTGAATCCGGCATTCGCCGGGTCATTGAGCTTGCCCCAGTAGGCAAACGGGTACTTTCCGTGTGCGAGGGGGGAGCCTGCTACAACAACCACAACGTGTCCGTTACCCGTCTCCTTCCGCGCTCCGATCACGAACTCGCCTCTTGCGGCAGCTGTAGCTGCTCTTTGTCCAGCCTGAGTATCCGATCCTAATTCTGTCCAGCCATTGGCTGAGGTCAACTGACCGACAATGTCATTGGCCTGTCCGGTCAATGTGATTGCAAATTCCTGAGCTACTGCCTTGGCGAAACCTGAGCAATCGGAAGCGTTTTCAGGGGTTTTCAAAAGCTTCTCGCAGCTTTGCTTGATTCGGTCTGTGCTTGAGATGGTGGTGAAGAACTCGGTAGTAGAATGCAGGGAGCGCGGACTCATGGTCGGGACAAATGGTTGCCGCCCCCATTTCGGTAGTTGTGTGCGGACAAATCCCTCAATGAAATCGGTACCCGCATAGCCAATTCCCACAACACCGAAGAACATCTCGGCAGAGATATTGACAGCGGCGCTTGCTTGGAAACCAGTTATGGTGAGGATGCCGATGCCGCCAGCGATCGCCCCAATAAAGAGACTGAAGATTAAACGAGAAACGTCCAGCCCTTCGGAGCGAAGTGTCGTTCCTTCTGCCGCTGCTTCATCGCTCGCCTTCTTGAGGCCGACGATCGTGCGTAGCCCTTGCCCAAATGCGCCGGCAATGACACCGATCACGATAAGCTGCAAAAGCTCATATCCAGCCATGGCTTTTTCCTCTCATCCTTAATGTTTGGTAGATGGTAGACGAACCTTTCGATTGGTCAAAAAAAGACCTGCCAGAGATGGTTTGAAGTAACCATGTATTTAGGCCGACTTGATCCATCAAGCGATTCTGAAAGAGTAGAATCCACCGTAACGCGCCGACACACCGCTCGATTCTGTGTTTCAAGCCGATGCAAGCACCTCCTAGCAGCCATGCCTCAGCATCGGTACGGAATAGTCCTCCGGTAATGTTCCGATGCCACTCAGTCCGGGGTGTTGTTCCTAGATTTGTGGACGACTGGCCGCCTTAGGTTGGTTTCAATCGGTTCCAAGAGGCAGCTATTGGCCGACTCTGTTGAAAAAGTCGGATTTTCGGCTTGCTTGAACTCAGACACGCCAACCACTGGAGAACCTTGCAGACCGGTGGTAATCCGTCGTCGGTGTTGAATTCACTTGCCCTGCGACCCATCCACACCCCTTATCACTTGCACAAAAACGGCACCAGAGTACGCTTCAATCGGATCCAAAGGAGGGATTGCGGTGCCGAATTTTTTTGTTGAGCAAGCGGGGACGCTGAATCTGTTTCAACAGCAGCGTACTCCCAATCATGGATTCAGACCTGGACAGTTGGGTGCGTTGCACGCCGTTTTGGCGCATTTTTCCGTGCAGGACGACCCTGCCATCGTCTGTTTGCCCACTGGCTATGGAAAGACCTCCTTGATGATGGCGCTTCCCATGCTGCTGGGGCCGGCGCGTGTATTGATAGTGGAACCTTCAAGCGCCTTGAGAAAACAGGTGCATTCACATATTTCGGTCATGTCCACGCTCCGCCGAATTGGTGCGCTGGCTGAAGATTGTCCGCTTCCCGACGTGCACCTGCATATCGGCCGTCCTCAATCCCTTGAAGAATGGCAATTGCTTCAAGCCTACGACGTCGTCGTTTCGACACCTTCAAGCTCATCACCCGACCTAGCCCCTGGTGCGCCGTCGGATCTCTTCGATCTTGTGATCTTCGATGAAGCCCATCATGCTCCGGCCGATTCCTGGATGGCCTACGTAGAACACTTCACAAAAGCTCGGTTCTTGTTTCTCACGGCAACGCCCTTTCGACGAGATGGGCGCGTCATTCCAGGGAAGCTCGTTTATCGATATCCCGTAATGCGGGCTGTCGATGAGGGGGCCTTTGAGCCAATTAACTTCTGTGCGGCACCGATCGAGGACGAACTCGATGATGAACACGTTGATCAAGCCATAGCTCGGGCGGCTGTTCAGCAGCTTAACGAGGACAGGGCAAACGGGTTCGATCATAGGCTGTTTGTACGCGCAGGGACTATCAAGGCCGCACAGGATCTAGTGCCGCTCTATCAAGGCCTGGGCATAGCGGTCGAGGCCATTAGCAGCAAACTTACGAAACGTCAGCAGGAGGCGATTGAGGAAAGGCTAATCACCGGTGCGCTGGAAGCGATCGTTTGCGTGGACATGTTCGGGGAGGGTTATGACTTTCCGAAACTCAAGGTGGCGGCGCTCCATGCTCCCCACCAGTCTCTGGTGCCCACAATTCAATTCATTGGACGCTTCGCCCGTGTGGACAAAACCACAGGCCCGCCAACGCTGATTGCACCAACTTTCCGTATCAAGGAGGCAACAGCGTCTCTTCTTAAGGAAGGCGTAAATCTTGCGCAGATGATTGATGAGGCTGCGATCGCTCAACTCGCGGGATCTCTGGAGGAGCAGGAGTTTATGGAAAGGCTCCCCGTAAGGAAGATTGCCGAATCTGACTACGAATCTGTCTCGCCGCTGTCTTTTAATTTATATGCCCATGTACGTGTTTTCGAGTGTGACGAGCCACCGAATTTTGGGCTCCTTGACTCCACGATTGGGCGGCATTTGCGGATTGTGAAGCAGTGGGGAACGCAAGACGGGACAATCTCGTTGGTTTTGACGGCAGACGAGACGTCTCCCAATTGGGCCATCTCTGATGCTCTGATCGATGTGCGTCACGACGTGTTTCTCTTGATGTTTTTCGAGGCGGCAAAACTCTGCTACATAGGGTCGACCCGTCGAACGGAAAAGCTTTACCTCAACATCATGGACACGATTTCTCCCGGTGGCTGCAGACCGCTTAGCTACCAACAGACCAGCAGGGCGCGCGCGGGCTTGGAGGAGGTCAAGTTTTACAACGTTGGGCTGAAGAACACGACGTTCAACTCGCAGGGAGAGACTTATCGAACCCTCACTGGCCCCCAGGCGGAGAGGGCGGTGACAGCTGGCGACAGTCGAGTCTTCTCCCAAGGACACTTCTTCGGCAGCGGTATGAATGGACAGGTCAAGGAAACGATTGGCGCAAGCAGCAGTTCCCGGATATGGAGCAATCAGCGCCTCTCGATCCTTGATTTCGTTGAGTGGGTGCAAACCCTGAACGGACGCCTCTCCGGTAATGCGCCTTTTAGCGCAACCCAGTTGGACATCGTGCGCTCTAGCAAGCCTTTGAGTCGGTTACCAGATGTGGTCATAGCGGCGAACTGGCCTAAAAGCGGATTCAAATACAACCCGAAAGTCCGCTTTCGGGCTGCCACCCAGCAGCGCGTTCAATATTCGAGATTGGTTGAGTGGGACATCCAGAACTTTCAGTGCGACCTACAGGCGGGGCAATTAGCCTTTTCGCTGGTTAGCGCCTTCGGCGTGGTGCCAATGCGATTTCACTTGGCAAACGCACGGATGGTGACGTGTCTGGATCCTGACGTCTCCATCGAAATCGAATCTGCCCACGATTCCTGGGTTGCAATGGCGGACTGGCTCTGCGAGCACAGTCCAGTGTTCTATGCCGCCGATAAATCATCCTTTGAGGGGATGAATTTGATGGCTGCACCGTTGCTGCAAACCGAACGTTTGGCTCCTGGCGATGCAGAGATCATCGATTGGAGGGGCTGTGGCATACACATCGAATTTCTACCCCAGGATCAATCCCCCGAGACGTTGCGAAAGCGAGCCCTGCTCGCGGGAAACCTGACCGTGCAGGAGCACCTGGAGCGACACTTGGTCAACCTGCCGGATGTTCAAGGACTCTTCTACGACCACAGGGCGGGGGAGGCCGCGGATTATATCTGCGTCACCAAGAATGCTGAGGATCAGGTCAACGTCAGCTTCTACCACTGCAAAGGCGCGGGTGGGCCACCAAGTGGAGGCCGTGTGGGTGATGTCTACGAGGTGGCAGGACAGTTGGTCAAGTCGGTCTATTACTGCAACGTGCCGACGATTGTTCAGCACATGGAAGATAGGATGCTTCCAAGGCACACATCACCCTCCTACTTTGTTCGCGGCAACAGAGCCGACGTTACTCAGCTGTTGAAAACTACACCGGCCACCAAGCTCACGTTTTCCGTGATCGGCGTTCAGCCTGGCATTCGCCGCTCGGCGATCAATGCTCACCTGAGTGATCTTATGGCGTTCTGTATCAGTTACGCGAGGCAGGGAGGGGCAGCGAAGGCTTACTGGCTGGTCAACGAACCAGAGAATTGATTCCACAAAGCGGCTGAGGAGTGCGCCTGGCCGCTTCGTGTGTTTCGCCATCGTGGATGACCTAGATTTGCCTAGCGTTTAGCTCCACGGGCGGACTTTCGGTTCTTCGCATTTCCAGATTGCAGTCTTTACAGACAGTCTGTAACCAGCGGTTTTGCGTGCTACTAGCATGTGATCAATGCGGGATTTTGACTAGGCCGATCACAACGCTTTTCGCTCCACCAGCTGAAGTACGAGAAGACTTCAGCGAAGTTAGCCGGCGACGGTGACGCTATGTACTTGACTGCATAAGCGCATTGCGTGCTCCGACAACGGTTGGCAAGATGCTGCATTCGTCTTCCCTTTGGATGATCATGGGCCGTTTTATTGAGAGCAACACGCTTGCTGAGCTCTACAGTATCCTCAGTGAGGATAGACGCTCGCTATCCAGCAGCCACTCGATGACACGCTTTGAGCGTCAGCTTATGGTCAATCGAGTCACGGCATTTGTAGAGTTTGGCGACTATCTGATCTTGACTGAGCGCCGCCACTACAGCGCGATCGAACGGCTATTCAAGGCGTTGATTGATCCGCTTTCGATTCCCAGACAGACTGTCTACTACAAGCCGGAATACCCTGAAGATGAAGTGAGTGGATATGAGGGGCTAACGGCAGTGGATACGGTAGGGCTGCTGATCGATATGGAGCATCTCGGCCTGCAGGTAGACCCGAGCAGGTTGGTCGCCGCCCTGACCCCGGAACTCAACGAGAAGAAGCTGCTGACGAACAGTGAACTTTCGGTTCTCATGTACCGACACTACCGCGGTAAGCAGTGCTTTGTGCTCAAAGCTGATCCAAGTGCTGGGGAAGGGGATATCTCTTTAACCCACCACAAGGACGCTTCGGGATATCAGTTCGCAATGACCTGGAGGGGAAAGGCTGCGATTCGGCTGGAAGTGCGTGGGCCCAACTACAGCGAACCTAAACCACAGGAGTTCGTCATTTGCGACTACTGCAAGCATCGCTACCTTACCAACAGCTCTGTAGACGAACGCATCCACCACGTAGAGCATGAGTGGACTCGCCAGCTCTACGAGCCCTTGCCGAACTCTCTGTTCGCGCAGCGGCTTGCTGTCGTCCCTAGGGGGGAGCTCGTTGATCCGTCAAGCCCGCTTTGGATGCATGAGGAAGTCTTGCAGCGAGCCAGGGCATTCAGGCGCGAGTTTGGCTACGACCGGGTTCAGTGGGATGGTTCTGCGACTAGTCCAGCCTCAGAGGGTTGGCACGGTTATCTTTTCGCTGGAGACGCTGAAGGTACGATCGCTGGCGCTTGTGGATTTTTACCTGAATCGTCGGGCCCGCACAAAGGTCAGTGGGCGCTGCACTGGATATGGTTCGCGCCGAAGTATCGGCGGAGGGGTTTGTTGTTGGCTCGCTGGGCCGATTTCCTTGAGCGCTACGGAGACTTTCATATTGAGCGACCAGTCTCGGATGCAATGCAGTCATTTCTCCGTAAACATGGCACTGCTGATCAGAGGGCCTGGCTACCATCGCCATAGCTCAAAGCTCTGGTCGTCCGTTCAAGGCTTTAAACTGTGCTCTGAAGGTCGGCACTGACACTTAGCAGAAGGTCGGTGCGCGTGGCCTGCCCCGGGATACTCAATGAGAAGCGATTGGTGGCTGGCCTTCTTGGCGAGATTGCCATCTATAAACGATTACTGGATCTGGGCATTCCAGCCGAGCTGGAAGCGGGCGCGGGCGATTGGCATGCTTACATCTTGGTTGGCAATTCAAAGTTTGGCTCACGGTTGGCGAGCCAACTCCAACAGAATAATTTGCGCATGCGCTCACCGGGCAATTGCTATTCACGCATGACAGTGAAACGGACACCCTGCTGATGACTTTCCCGGAATAGCCGACTTGCACCTAGGGAATATGGATTGGGCAGCTCATAAACTGCGACGTTAGGACCTCGTACGTTCGCGACATAGAGAATACGCCAGCGGTTGGTTCCATCATGGCGCATCGTTACTGCCGCAGTTACTTGAGAGCGCTCTAGGTCGATGTGTCCTGGATCCGCGACATGCGCCTTGACCTCGTAATGAATGAAGCCTTTCGCGTCCGATACTTTGAAGTCGAATCCTTGATCACTTTCTGGCGGAAGCCCTAGATACCTGCGGCCCATCGAAGATACCCAGTATTCGGGCCGCATATTTCGATGTTTATTGCGTAAATATTGATAGGCGGCGAGCTCCCCGGCGAAACCGATGAGGTCGCGTTGTTCTTGACTCAAATACTGTGGATCATCACCTCGATTGCTTGTGCCGCGCTTAGTCGGTCTAGGGGCAGTTCGAGGGCCAAAGACTTGTAATGCCGCAGGACCGGACCGCGTTTTGAATCCTCCACTCGCAAGAGTCTCTTGCATGGCTTGCGCAACTGCATCATACCAACCCTGAGCACCACCATCGATTTCTAATTCCCCAAACTGCAGACTACGACGTTCTTTCTGTCTGCGCGTTTCTCGTTCACGCTCCTCTAATGCTTCGAATGCCAGATCACTATCGGAAAGACCGAGCGCAACAGTGTCCAGGCTTTCCGGCATTTGATTTGGCCAGAGGCTCGCTCGGTGAAGTGCGGAGGGGACGGATCTCTCGTTGAGGGACTCGAAGTCAAGCGTACCGGATGACAGGGCAGCTCGAATCAGGCGTTCAGGTCCTTGCAACCAAAGTTCATCAAGTGGCGTCGAATTGCACTTCGCCCAAGCTCTGACCAAACGTTGCAAATGTTCCGCAATCCGCGTGAGTAGTTGGCGGTTGTGCTGGCGGACGCCGTCGATGGGACTGCCATTGGGAAAAGGGCCTGCACCAAGGCGGAGGGTTACCTGTCTATCGATTTCCTCATCTACCTGCTGTGTATCAATATCATCGAATCGTTCCACCCAATCATCTGGCAGGTGGAGCCATTTCAAAGCGACTGCTTCGCGATAGGCCTGAAGGGCTCCGTCTGCTTCAATGGATTGGGTGTACGCATCCCGTACGGCTCGCTCAACTTCAGCACGCCGATGCTCAACGCGGGAGGAGAAACGCTCCGTTAACCTTTTCTTGAACTCCAGCGGAGATCGACCAAGCGCAACTAGGCTCGCGTTCAGTACGTTGAACTCAAGCCCTAGCTCATGCCGTAGGCCGCTAAGTGTGTCGGCGTCTCGGCAGGCGCTGACGATTCTTTCGGCTTGGTCGGAGGGTATACCGTAACCAGAAATAACGGCCATCACGTCGGAATCATCTCTGAATTCGTCGGTCCGCTCGATCAATATTGCAGCCAGGTCGGTATGCCCCATGGCGTGGACGGACGGGATCAAATACTCCAATAAACGCGGCGTGGTCGCACGAAGCGATCGCCTCAGCTCGGTGATCCGAGAGACGGGTCGTCCAAGTGCTCGAGCGAGTTGCAAATCCGAGGGTGCTTTCAGCTCATGACCGTCCCGCGACATCTCGTTTCCAAACGCAGAAAATGTCAGGCGAAAAGCGTCCGTTAATCCCGGTCTGCCTATCGCCGCGGGCACGGCCGACGCGATCATGGACAGGGTAGACCAATTCAAAAACTGCCCCTCACACAGGACTGTTGGATATTCTTCGTTGGCAACCGGAAGTATGCCGTCAAGCTCGTCTGGCAGAGTGCTTGAGCTTCCATCTATCGAGACCGTGATTTCTCGGACAAAACGCAGCCGTACTCGACGGATAGCCCCTCCCAGCGCCTGGCGAGCTCGAAGGGTGTTCTGGTTGCTTAGATTTGAGCTCACTTCCAGCACCAGAACAGCGAGGTCGGCGATCCATTCACAATCTTTGCTTACGAGCAGCTCATCCGTTGCACTCGGAAAAAAAGGAACGCCGTCTGTGGTGACGGATATCGAGTCTTCATGAATTGGCTGGGCCTTACAACCCAGATACGTTGCTAGCGCTCTGATACAGCTTGCAGTCGCTGTACCTCCCACATCAATTGTGATGCGACCAAAAGAAGCCAAAATTTGTTGAAAAGTTGGCCGCGAACCGTCGTCAATGTAGATCGTTTCAACGAGTGGAGCGCTTTTGTGAAGCGTCACGGCCGTCAAGCCATCAATAGTGTCTTTAGGGATTACGAGTGTCGAAGGCAGAGCTGGGCGCAAGTCGAGCTGAGCGTACTCTGTCCATGCTTCGCGGTAGGCTTTTCGAAAGTCATCAAGAAAGGCCTCTGATATACCGCGCTCCAGTAGCTCGCCAAGTGCGGCAATACGTCGGGGTGCACTTTTTGGGTCCGACCAAGCAGGTACATTCAATTTGCCGGACAACATCTCTTGAAGGTAGCGGTTGTTTTCTATCAGCTCTCGTACCATGCGCTCCGGCCGCGGTACGAAACGAGGTATGTCACTCCTGCTGCCTAACCAGCACTGACCTAAAGTTAACCCTTCGAAATCGTCGCCCGCCGACGCGGGAATCCAAGCAGTCGACTTCAGAAAAGCGGCGATGGCGCTAGGCCAGTGAATGTAGTCGGAACGGACGCCGCGTCGGGAGAGCGTTGTCACCATAGCTTCGGCTGGAATCTTTGTGAGCGCGTGGATAATCAGTCGCCCGTATGCCAAGCGGGCAGCCCCGTTCATTGTGTCGTAGCTCGCCTGGCCGTATAGGTAGGGTACGCCATTCGTAACGTAGTCACCGCTTTGGTAGCCGAGGTCTCGTGACTGAGCGACGGCTTTGCGCCAGCAAATTCCCAGCTCCAGCTCGAAATTCTGTGTTGGTAAAAAACCATACCTCAAGCTTTGCCAGGCTGGTGAGTCCATTCGTACAGCGGCGCCTTTGCTCCAGGGAAGTCCGTCCCGTACGCCAGCGATTTTCAAAAAGTCCCGCCAGTCTTGAGCACTTTGCCCTGGGCCGGTATTCCATTCGTTCCAATCAGGAAGCATCGTCTTTGCGATTCCGGCAATCTGCTTGTCGTGGCTTGCCTCTTTACAGAGGTCAGTGAGCAAATTACCTAGCGTGTCGCGCCATCCTGCTGAGAAATAAGCGAGGCTCGCTTTGCCAATTCCGCCGCTGGCCAAGGGAACCCAGAGTCCTGCGGTCTGAAGGGCCTCGTCGAAGTCCGGGGTGCGATTTTGCTTCCATGTTCTGAAGGCCCAGGTAAGCACTGACAAAGCGTCGCGTGCGCGAGGGCGAGTTCCGAGGAGTGTTCCCAATCTTGAAACCAAGTTGATGAGACGAAACTCGGAAGCAAGTCCTGCGTTAACGAACGCCGTGACCACATCCGCAGACCAGGCAAGCGTCGGGTCGGCGAACTCGAGCCCCTTGGTTATGCAGCTTGGAGGAAAAACACCGGCGTCATCCAGGCGTTTTTTCTTCTTGGTGACACGCCCAGGGTCGGCATTGATGAAAAACTGAACTGGTTCTCCCGCTACGGATTTAGCTCCTTCGGCTCTCACAAGTTTGCGAGCTTCGTTTCTAAAAATGGGTTTGCCTCGAAGCTGCTCAAGGATGTCCTTGCGCACGCTTAGGTCAGTATAGAAATCCTCCCAATTCGCGGCTGTTGCTTTGCGTTGGCGTTCAAGGTCGGCAGCGAGTAACGGTACCCACTTTGCGAGGCGGTCGTTCTCCGGCTCAAGCGGAAGCCCCACATCATCAGCAAGGCTGCGCAAGGCGGCAACTCGCCTAGCTCCCAGTTTGCGTCGCAGCAAAAATTCGCCTGTAACCTTGGCAATCCAAGTCGCACGCAGAGATTTGTATTGGTCGTCTTGCCAGTCAAAAACATGGTCAAGGGTTGCCCATCTTGCATCGCTGCCAGGTGGGCTCATTGTTGGAAGTGGGAGCGTTTCGTGCGCGAGCCCTTTAGCCTGAAACGCAGTCAAGACGTGGTCTGCCGGCGCCCATGTGATGGCGTCCACAGCGGCGTGCACGTATGAGACAAGATTGATATTGGCAGCAGCTACACCGTATATCAGGTCAATGCACATCTCTGCTGCAACCTTGACCAATTCTTGATTAAGGGCGTTGTCCAGACTTAAGCCCTTACGGTCTGGGTCTGGGAAAAACGGAGCGTCCAAATGACCGTTGAAAGGACAGGGGGTTTCCATGGGTAAAAAAGCATAGTAACGACCCTCCGGAACCTCGAACCCTAGGGGGATCGCGATGCTGACCGTGGGCGCGCCTGTCCAATTTCGCCACCTCTCAACCTTATGACGTTGTTCGACAGCCGCGTCTACAGCTCTTAAAAATCGCATCTGATCGACGGCGCGACTGATGAATAAATACGACCGATTGTCGACAACGATTTCTTCTATCTCAAGGTTGTCAATTTTCAGCGGTCGATTCAGAGGGTAGCGACGACGCGTTAACACACGACGCGAAGTAGTGCCGTCCGCGTCAATTTTTTCAAATACGAGCTTGGTGAGCTTAGGTAGAAAGAGATTAAGCGGGGCACGCTCATCAAAAAGTGACTGCCATTCCTTTTCCATGCGAGAGGCGGCCATAAGGTCGGTCAACGGCAGTCTTATCACTGTCGCAAACCCATGCGATGCATAGTCCTGTATGTCATCGGGGAAGCTATTTATCACGAGCGGCAGTTGCAAGCTATGAGTCTTGCCGACGGCCCTTTCCGCAAGGTCGGGTTCAGCTAGATGCAGAAGTCGCTCGCGTTGGGCCTGCTCATCAGCAAATCGAAAGCAGAACCCGTCGAATTGCGCTGCCTTATTTTCAGCTTGAGATGAGTAGATCTGAGGATCATGGCTGATCAACGTAACACTGCGAAATCCAAGTCCTTTGTGGCCAATGGAGTTTCCGGGCTGCTTTCTACTTCTTGCCGGATTCACGATCGAGTCGACATCGGCCCGGGAGAATCCATTGCCAGTGTTACAGACGTCCAGCATCGCGTGCGGGGCAGAGGCAAGATCCAGCTTCACCAGGATATGGGCATCGACATATTCACCAGCGCCGTCGTACGCATTCTGTATAAGCTCGCGCAGAATGCGGCCATCGTAAAGCGTTGCTGCGGTGTCAGTGAGTTGACGCATGGAGTCATCTCGCTCGGACCCCAGCTCGATGCCGTGGAGCGTGAGCTTGAGCTCTCGATCAAGTATCTGCTCTAGGTAACCGGAGGGTGACATCTCAATCGTGCGCGTGTCGCTTTCTGAGAAAGCTCTCGGCGCTGGTGCAGTTACGTCGATGCTCATGGTCTAGCTTCCCTGGCTTTCATGGCGTTGTGATGTCCGTACATTCAGAATGTGTATAGCGTATCTACACCACACCACGCCAGAACAGACGTGGTTGTTAAGGACTTCGTCCCCATAGGTCTCAGGCGTAATGGTTGATGCATCAACCACTATCGCCTGATCAAGAAACGGGGGAGTAATCCCCTTTCAGAATGAAGACTCCTAGTCGGCGATGAAGCCCCGCGTTCTCCATGTAGCCCGGACATAGTCCGGAAACTTGTAACCTTCGCCTAGGGTTAGTCTATCTGCATGATCCGAGACGATGATTTGCGGAGTTACGCCTGTCTTCTTGCCGGTTTCATCACAGAACTTGGCCAACTGAGTGAACATGTTGGTCACAGCACTCATGTCTGCGTCGACTGCGTCTTCACGCTTGGCCTGTTTTGAAAGCTCTTGAGCATCGAAATCCTCTGCGTCATCCAGTGAGGCAGGGAAGTACACCTGGGTGGGCTGATCAAGGAACAGGATTGGTGGGATTTTGCACCCTTTGTTCGATAGCGCCGCGAACTGGTAGTGCAGGGACATGAACAAGGCGAGGTGAGAGTACAACCAGTTCGCACCGCTGCCCATCGAGCGTAGGTAAACCCGAGTGTTCTGATTCTGCTGATACCAAAGGTCGAACGTTTCAACGTCAAAGCGCAGCTTTGAAGGCTTGTACGTTTCCTCGAAATCGAAGTGGTTGCCAAGCTCGCACATCTTGGCGTCGATCTCATTGCTTAACGTTTTCAACCTGTCCTTGATGTCGTATTTCTCAAGGAGACCGGCCAGGCGATCAACCTCAGTGCGCAGATTTTTTTCTTCAGTCGCCAGCTCCGACTCAGGTTTGTCTAACTGATCTTGAATGGCGATTTCAAGCCGAAGTTTGGCCTTAGTGGCCTGCTCATCGATCGATTTGGATGTCTTGAGCTTGGCAATCTCTTCATCAAGTGGCTGGATGTCGGCCTGGATACGACGCAGCTCTGCGTTCGCCTTATCGAGCGCGTCCTGAATGTTTCGGCGCTCTGCTGCGAAACTCTCCCGGGCATAGGCGGACAGCTTGAGCTCGTCATTCAACCACTCAATAGCACCTACGAGCTTGTTGGCTTCCATAGCGGGGGTGCTGGTGTGAGCCTCGCAAAGCGGGCAATGAGCTTCGGACAGCTCAATGGAATCGGGCAGTGTCTCAGCGGTCATGCTCAAGCTGAATTGTGTTGCAGAAGTCAGAGACTCAGTGACCAACCTCATCTGTCCCTGCAGCTTGCGCTTTTCGATGAGCGCAGCAATTCGTTGAGAGTGAAGTTCGGCCCGACGCATTTCAACCTGATCTGAGAGCACGTCGATTTTGACGGAACGCCCGGAAATCATCTTCAGCATCGTCGCGGGTTTGCTGTAGATGTCCTCAGCCGTGGCATCGACTAGAGGAAGACCTGCCAAGGACTTGAACTCGGTCAGGTAACGGTTGTAACGAGCGATCGCAGATTCTTTGCGCTGAGCTTGCTTGGGAATCTGCGCCTGGATTTTTTTGAGTTCATGCTTGGCAACCTCATGATCCCGGAACAGATCGAAATAAGCTTCGTCCACAAGCCCCATCAGAATCTTGAAGTGATTGATCGCCTGGTCACGTTTTTCCTTCTCATCGAAGCGGTAGAAAATCGCGTGCTTGTTGGCCACTAGGTTTTGATGCTGGAGCATGAAGGAGGAAAAACTGCGCACCGATGGGGTGGCGGATTTGTTGCGGCCGGCCGCTTTCAGGTACGGGTCTTCGTCGATGTTTTCCAGCGTGATCGCAAAATAACGCCCGAGGCTTTTCTTGAAGTCTGCCAGTGGCATGTAGTGTTTGGGATCGAAGAAGGCCTTGGGTTGCTCGATTAGTTGGAGCAATCGATCTGGGTCGGAGCCTTGCACCTCGAGCAAAAAGCAGCGGTCGGATTTTTTCTTGCGTGCGGCCACGATGAAGTAGCTGGGAAATTGCAACGCGATGAAAAAGGTCTCGGCGCGCTCAGTGATCGTGCCCACCGGAATTGTGTCTTCGGTGCTGCCAAGGCAATAGTCGAATATTTCCAGGATCGCACTTTTGCCAGTGGATGACTTGCCAGTGATGACGTTTAGCCCAGGCTCCAGTCGCACCTTGTGAATTTTGTCTTGAGTGTCGACTACGCCGATGTACCGCAGAAAGCATTTCATAGAGACTTGAATCCTAACGTCCTGTAGATGGAAACGACGTCTGCCTCTGCGCAGACCATGGAAAGCCGGCGGGCGGCTTCAAGTTGTTTGGGGTTGGCATTGAACGCCCTGACGTCCCCGACTGACTTAACAGTTAGGTCGTCGGTAATCTCGATGCGTTGCTCTGCTTGAAGGACGAGCAGAGCGGCGTTTGTGAGGGATTTGAACTGTTGGGTGTTGTGGGTGAGCCCTACCAGCCGCGACTGGTCTTTGCAGAGCGTGCGTAGGTTGCTGGTCTTCCTCACGGCCAGCAGGTACGTCTGCATGGCCGGGTACAACACCATGGGCAGCACCAGATAGCTCAATAGCAGGTCACGTTCCCTAGGTTCGGAATGGGCGAAGAAGTTGTGGATCACCGGTGCCAGTGCGATGGGGGAGCGCTGAAGCGTGAAGAGGTGTTCGATGGGTTTTGCACTCATTTCCATAGCCTCCAGTGAAACTCCTTCGCTGAGCTTGCGGGCACTGCATCTGCGAGCATGTGGTAGATGCCATTGCGGAATTCAACAGGCGTGTCTTCGTAGCTTCGGAAGCCCACGACATCCAATTCACAGCGCGCGTAGTAGAACTTGAGGGATTCCTGCTTCAGTTTCGAAACCGACCAGGTTTCGTCGCAACCGATCATCAGTTTTGCCCTGCTGGCACTATGGGTGCGCATATGGCTTTTGCTGTAGATTTCCACGTCGCTCTGTGACGTGGTGCAGTCCTTGATCAGCTCGGCAATGTATTCGTGGGCATGAAGCAGATCGGCAGTTGCCTCAAGAATAAGCTCCTCCTCGCCGCCAATCTCATCTAGCTTTTGGGCGTAAATGCGGTCACGCACATTCATCTCAGCAGCTTCCCGCTCTATCTCCTCAGTGTTGACACGGGGAAATTTCACCGAGCCAATCAGGTAGCGGGCGGTGAGCTCTGTGAATTTGCTGTCGAATTCAGCGGTGGTGAACCGCCATCCTTCTGTGACCTTGACGGCGCTGGTCATGAAGCCAAAGAGGTCATTCAAGAAGTCGTCCATGCGATGCTCATGGATACTTTTAAGATTGGCCCTCTTGTACCTGGCGATCAAGCCAAGCAGGTCAGGTTGCTCGGTGATGATCTTGATCTTGGGCAGGGCTTCCATCAGCGACTCACGCATGGTTTTTGCCATCACCCTACGCTGTAGGGTCAGCGCCTTAGAAGGCCCAGGAGTTTTTCCTGCTGTACCACCTTCCTCGCTTTGGTCGTCAGTCGCCTCTTTTTCCTGCTTGGCATTTTCGAAGCGAGCCTCGGCATCTTGGAGAATACTTTCCAGCGCAGCCAGACGCTGATTAGCATTCCACTGATGCCAATCTTTGATAGCTGCTCGCTCACCATAGGCTTGAGTCGTCAGCAGGATCAGGTTGGCGTATTGCTGATGATTGAAATCAGGCTTTAGCCAATTATTGAGAGTGTTCCAGAGGTTTTCATGGCTGTCGGTCAGGTTGTCGCTGTACTCCTTAACCTCAACCTGATCACGGCCTTCGACGGTGACATCGCCAAACACCTCGATCCAAAGGACATCGTCCTTATCAAGGGTATGACAGTAGTCGATCGCTACGTGGATTTGGTACTTCAGTGCTTCGTAGAGCTTTGATGCGTCAAAATCGAGCTTCGCGTTCACAGCAACTCCAATCTTGGAAAACAAGATTGGCCAGTGAGTAGCTAACTTCGCCATCCTGGCCAGGAAAATCCACGATACTGTATTGATATACAGGTTATATATATTCAGAGCGCAATCTTATCAGCCCAAGCTGGCTAAACGCCATATTGAGTCATGCTGAAACGCCCCTAGTTCATAGACACCATTGAGCGGCAGCTTTTGGCCGTTAGCTGACGCATCGAGTCTTTCTCTCAGGGCCAAGCTCAATGCCGTGTAGCGTGAGCCTGTGCTCTCGATCAAGTATTTGGTCGAGGTAGGAAGTGGGTAACATTTCGGACCGATCCGAGTCGTTTTCTGACAAAACGGTCTCCATTGGCATTTCTACGCTGGTGTTCGTATTCCACCTACCACTGTAGCGGTGACCTGGCCTCAGGTGGAGTTGTAATTTCGTAGCTGATTTGTCCTAGCGTACTACGGAAATGATAGGCTTAGCCTGAGTCAGTAAATGTGGCACCGGTGCCCAATTTCTGTACGACTATCCGCACTCAGGTGAGTCACCGGCTTCGCCGGGGACAACTTTAAATTTGTAGAAATCCCTAGGGACAAAGCATGGGTTCAGCGTGGTCTGTGGATGGCAATGATCTTAATACCCAACCTCGGACGGGGGGCGCTATTGCCGAAAAAGGGTTTTCATTCCAGAAGGCCTACGCGCTGGTTAGGCTTACTTGGCTCCTAACGGGAGAAAGGGAGCTTGTTGAGCTGCGGTATGAAGGTGCTCAGGACGTCGATCTCAGGTTTGCCGGGAATCGTGAGCTCTTAATCCAAGCAAAAGATCACCAGCAAGGCAGTTTCAGCTACTCAAAGCTCAAAGATGTCATTGCTGGTTTTGCACGGGACATGATCACTGTTACGGCACGAGAGGGTGTTGGCGCTAATTTCCCTGGTTTTCGTCTTGTTTGCACGAGTGCGCCTTACGAGGAGAGTGCTTTTCAGATTTTGCGACGAGTCTTCATCCAGAACCATGCGGAGGCAATCGCACCACTGATTTCAGAAAAGTATCGAGAAGGCCTGGACGAGGATCAGGTGCTGGAATGCCTTCGAAATGTCTTGGGAAATGCGACTTTCGAGATTCTTCTCCATGAGGAGGCGATCGCAGACCTTACTGCCCAAGCGTCTTGGAACCTCGTGAGATTTGGTGTGCCGCCAGAGCATGTACGGTCGAGTATCACAAGGTTAAAGGCAGCATTGGTGCCGAGAGCAAGCTTTCAAGTTTCGGACGTCGTCGAGAACCTCGTAGGTCTGCCCGATGGACATCCTGGAAAGGATGGGGCTGCTTGCCGACTACTTCCAGCCAAGCGGTCTCTCGTAATGACGAGCTCGATGCGAACTGCATTTCTTCACGGTGCAGTTCAGAGCTTATGGGCTGCAGTAGCCAACGGTCTAGACGTGTCGAGGTCAGAGGTTTCGGAAGTAGTCCGAGCCTTGGCCGATATCCGCGCCTCGGGCGGGATGGTTGTCGTGGAGGGCAACTCTGGCACCGGCAAAAGCGCGTTGGTCCGCCGTATTGCATGGGATGCTCATCAAGCAGGTACTCACCTTGTGTTAGAGGTGGTAGTACCCGGAGAAGTTGATGATGCGAGCTGGAAGGCGGTTTTGAGTTTGCTGATGCTCTCCAGCAAACCGCTGCTCCTGATAGTCGATGACGTATGGCGACATTCCGATTTTGTTGAGGCTCTCGAGCGACATATCAGACCCGGCCTGTGTGTTCTTGGAACGAGCCGACCTGTGGGTGTGTCCCAGAAATCGGAAATGACCATGCTTGCGATCCACCCGGTGCGCCTCGGGCCGCTGTCAACTGAGCTTGTTGAAGAGCTGCGTGACCTTATCAGTACTGATCGAGAGCCTGCGGCGCAGGTAGGAACTGGTCAAATCGCGCGGTTCATGGAGCATGGGCAGCTTCTAGCGTTATCGCTGACACTACAGGGAGGATCGTTGAACGAGTTTGCCGCCAATGTTCTTAGGCCTTTACGTACCAAAGCGGCATTCCATGATTTCTTAGATCTGTGCGTTCCGGGTAGCTATGACCAATCGGCTCCGCTATCGCTGTTCGAACGCATTCGACCAGATGGGATAGCGTTCTGGAAAGACGAAAGCTTTTTTGGTTTGGTGTCATTGCAAAAAACTAAAAACGGGGTCTCTCGCCTAAAAGTTGGCCATTCCTTGGTCGCGCAGGCAATCCTCGAAAATGAGCATTTGAGTATTGTTGATCGCGCCATCCAATTTTGTGACATCTGCGATTCGGAGATGGTGGCGGAGCGACGGTTTGTGGTGCGTTTACTGAGAGATGTTCTAGCTGACGACGATCTAGTCGAAGAGGTGAAATCAAAACGACAACTTTTGGCGGATGGCATCCAGAAACTGTTTGACCATGCGTCATTCTCAGACGCTCATCGCTTGGCAAAAATGCTCCTGTCACTCGGACAACCTGCGCTCGAGCGAAAATTTCTTGCTGCGGCGAAAGCGGACCGCGTCATCGATAGTGTTGACGTTGGTTTGGCATTGAGCTTTAGGCGACGTGAAGATTATGAGGAGCTCTACCCACGCATGCTCGAATTCTTCGAACGCGAGCCGAATGCTCCTGGTCGGCGAAGATTTGTGTATCGAGTACAAGACATGGGTTCGCCTGCGCAACAGCTTGTAGTTATTGAACAAACTGCATCTTGGGTGATGAAGCACAACTTCCCGGCTGACGAAACTCTCGCGGTATTGCAGCTTGGAGTCAGCGCTACGGAGAGGGCGGCCACATTACGTTTAGAGCCCATGATTGAGGCATATATCGAATCAGAGCGCCCTTCGATAACAATTCTCAATACCGTTATATCAGCTGCTCGGCGTATGAAATTATCACAGCTATCGCTCAAGATAATCCGCACAGTCATAAGCGTCCTTCGGAGAGCAGATGCCTGGGATTCAAACCAAAAGGATTTGGTGCGAAGGGTCTCCGAGCTTATTGCCCCTGAGCACGATGCAGTCACCAGAGCCGAGTTAGGTAAAATGATTGTTTCAACTTTTGAAAGCTCGGATAGCCCACGAAAGCTGATGAAAACAGTTACCGCCGCTATTATCGTAGGCGATATTGTAACGATTACACCAATCCGCGAAGCAATTAATGCGATGAGAATTCAGGGATGGCAAGAGGCTGATCAAATTGAACGGCACTTCATACATAAATTCAAGCACACTTAAGCCGGTATATGGATTTGATTGGGCGTTTATGGCAGCCGCTCACTACTTTCCAGAGAGAGTTCATGCAAGGTCTTTTCTACGTTCATGGAGGTCAAGTACTTCGCCATACAAAATGCTGAGTGTTCGATCTCTTGGCAAAAAAAACTCCTGCACACCTTGCGGTTTCACGAGGGAATAACGGGTGTGCGCGCTTTATCCAGTGTTTTCTAATAATTCGAGCCTCCACGTATGCACAAAGCCAATAATGAGCTGATCAAAAATTTTCGCGAGATATTGTACGAGGGAAATACACACAACGATTCAGGCACGAAGGCAAATGAGCATGCAATTCAAAAGTTCATGGCGCAAAATTCAAGCCTGATACCCACGCCAGACGTGCTCTCGGGCGGACTATTCTGCAATGTTGTGATCTCGAAACTCCCTATCAATCATCGAGCAATTACCGATTTTGTGTACGTGTCGGTTTCCTCGGGAGCGATTAAAATAACCCTGATCGAACTTGAAGATTCAGTTCGGAAGATCTTCCAAAAAAACAAGCCTGATAAATTCCACAGCGACTTTATTTCAGCTGTGCATCAAGTCGAAAGGTGGCAAATATACTTGCGCGATGGTGGGGCCAAGGTCAGATTTTTAGAATTACTGAAAAGCCTGCTTCCCGAAGAGTTGCCTGAAACCGTTCCGCAAATTGATTACATGCTCATCATCTCGGGTGCTTTGCCTGCCGGCCCGTTGTATAAAACAGAGCTTAATAACTTCGCTCACCATCGGAATATGAAAATCTGGACCTACGAAGATGTTATCGCCGCTCTTCCTTATAGCAGCGGTACTAAAAATATTCTGTCAAAAGCCGGTGATGGATATGTAGTGAATAGTCTTTCTGTGAGGCACGCTCAGCTACTGGAGAACTGTACGCCAAGCATCCTTCGTATTGACGCTGAGTCTTATAAAGATCTTAAGTTTTCCCCTGAGGCCAAGGAGCAACTGTTGCATTGGCAGAGCGGAGCTAAATGCAAGGGCGACCCGTTGCGGGTACAACTCATGGGGCGTCACGGATTATATTTTGACATGTACAGAGCAAACAAGTTGATGGAGGTTTTTCGTCGATCCATGAACTGCTGCGAATGGCAAAATTGCCAGAATCGAATATTACAAAGCTTCCAATCATTTAATGGAGGATTTTTACTCCATCGCTATGACGTGAAGGAAACAGGGTTTTGGGGGGAGGGCAACAGCCGCAAGGAGTTTGAGATGAGACTGTATTGCGATGTGCATTACAGACAGGTTCCTTTGGTAGAAGGTAGGTCCTCTGAAATGATGCCGTATCCAGTAGTGGAGGCGGAGAATAATAGTAAGAATTTCGAAATAGATGCGCTGGCAAGGCGAGCAGTTTTGCGCTTCGTTGTTCAGCATTGCCTTCCCGGGAATTTGCAAGCATTGGGAGATACTGCCAAGGTAAGGGATGTAGCAACGTATAAATTTATAACAAACTGGTTAATGGTGATTGCTAGTTTGTCGGGTTTTTTGCGGGGGATCTATCTGCCATTAATCTACATGGCTGATATATCAGGAGATTCTTGCAGTGTGAACCCTTACATGCTGGCAGGAAGATTTTTTTCTGGAAGCCTCTCTCCCGCTCGATACTCGCTGTCGTTGATAAAAGATCACCGCCTCGTAGAGTCTGCCGAACATGAAGAAAGCACGGAACTGGCCCGTTGGAATCTGCGCACTCAGGACGAAAATGGTGTGAGTATGAATGAGGTAATGCTGAAAATTCGGCAAAGGTTTACCTTGGACGAGCTCAGTTTAATGTGCCAATACTTTGACTTTAAGCCATTTGAGGATTCTGCGGCTCCACAGGTGGTTGACCTGCTGCCACTCTGGGTTGAGGGTTAATCGAGGCCCAAAGCTGCCTTTCACAATGGGCGCGATCGGCCCAGAAGCGGACATCTACGCTATCTACAAAGCCTGTGGCGATTTAATCAGTTCCCATCGTCGTCCAACAAACCATCTTTAATTTGCTTGTCGATGTGTTTGACGGTGGAGTCCACCAGTTCAATGAGTTTTTCCCCGTCCGCCATAGCTACATTGACAGTAGTGCCTTGGACGGTCTTGCCATTACGATGAACAATGTCGTGACGTTTCTCTATTGCGCTCTTGATGTCGGCCATGTGCGTACTCGGGAAATGGGTATCAAGCACCGCCTTATAGAGCCCCGCTGTCTTGTCTAAATTGTGGAAGCTCATTGTGTCAATTGCCTGAATAATCTCTGCGTTCAAGCCCTCCAGCTTGCGGAAGATATCTTGAGCAACGATCTTATCTTTGAACGTTTCGTTGGTCTGCACGAAGCGGCGTCGGATGGCTTCACGGGTAAGAACCTGCTTCTTCATGGTGTCCGAAAGATAGGTCTCCATCGCCGTGATGACGTTGGCATAGAGAAGCCGGGCTAAGGTTGTATTTTCAGGCGATAAGGCCATGAGAGTCTGAGTGTCTAGGATCGCTGTGGCGAAGACATCGTAGAGAGTGGTGAAGTCCTTGTGGTACTCAATGATGTCTTCAAAGGAATCAGTCCAGCCGCCGCCAATCAGGTCGGTAATGTCAAGAACACATTCTGCCTCGGCGGGTACGATTTCCAGCATCGCCACTGCCATACTCTCCAAGGTCTGGCATGGAAAGCCGGTGTCATGGAACGAAGGCTCGTCCCAATACGCATCTGACGCAAACATCATGTGTAAAAGCGGATCAGTGTAATTCCGCTCGCACTCGTCCCACCGCCAACTCGCAATGCCGTCATCAATGGCAGTCATGAGGCACTTAAGCCAGTCCGCCAAACTAGAAGCCTTGAGGATGGCGGCACGCTTCGACCGTTCCTTGGCCCAGTCCTCATCGAACTCGAATGGCTCCTCAAGGCTCGTAACTCGCCGGGCGATCCACTCCTTGAATTCGCTCTCCAAGGTCTCACGGTTGAAACCTGCAAGTTCGAGCCGCCGACGCAAAACCGGGCCAGATACTACATAGAGGTAGTCGGTTTCTTCCTCGTGCAGCTCGTGGGGCTCTGCCGCACACCAAATGAGGGTATTACGCTGAGATTTGTCGCGATCGCGGATAATCCGATCCTTTTTACGAAAATACCACTGGTCGTAATAGTTCTTCGTTGAAGAGATTGGATAACCCCCTATTGTGATTTGCGCCAAGCTCCCCATGCATTCCGCCTTGTATTTGAGTTTAGTCATACCACGATCGGTTTCGTGGTGCGCTAGCTGCGCAGAGTACTGGCTATTTCATGTCTCGATAAGCTGTCAAGGTAAGCCTATGCGATCCATCAAAGCGGACTTCTTGTGCTCACCATCTTGGCCGGTTGTTACCTGCCGCCACCGACAGGGATGACAGGCGCTGTTCCATCGTCCCACACCAGCTCTTGAAGCTGGTCTCGCTCATGAGCCGCAAAGCCGATCAGTTCCAAGGCCGTCTGAGCGGCAGCCAACATTTGAGCATCACTCGAAGCTTCTACTGCTTTCTCAAGGTGTTGCCTTTTGGAGCTGTACTCATTGCAATCATCCAGCCCTAGCCTGAAAAGCAATTCAGGGATCCGTGTATCCGTGTAGTGGTCTTTCTGGTTGCCCAAGATCTGACTGAAGGTATCTCGCGGGCTGGTGAGGTTTTGCTGGGTTCGAGGCATGCGCAGGGGGGCTCCGATGTCGTTGAACGGATCGTGGTCACCCTAGTTCGATATTCGGCCCGTAGGTCAGAATATCTACCAGGCGCAGCGCTTTTCGAGCATCCGTCTTTAGGTTGGCGAATTCAGGGTCTCGCAGGGCAGTGATGAGCATTGAGCGGTCGCCGGCATCGGTCGCTGCTATGAGCAACTGGCGAGTCCAGTATTTCTTAGAATCTGGATTCTCGGACGTATACACCGCAGGAAAAGCCTGGCCGGCAGTGAATTCGCCGGCATATAACGCGGCTAGTGGCGGCATTGCTTCCAAAGAGGCTTCACGAACAGTGCCTTCGTTGCGCTCCATCGAGTCGGGGATGCTTTCTCGTGCGGTTTCAGCCGCAGCAGATCGTGTGACGGTAAAGGTCGCAATTTCAGTAGCTGGCGGAATTGTGCGCTCCTGTCTTTTGGCCTCAAGGGCTCTGATGGCTGCGGTACAGCGTTCTTTGAACTGTCCCTGAGCCGATACCGCCGAAGCCCTGCGAAGCTGGCCGATTAGCTGACCGATGTCGTCGACCATCGATACCAAGAACCAGTATGGGCGCTCTGTTCCTTGCTGGCTCAATGCAGTAGCCATGAAAGGCCACACCTCTTGACCGGTGAGCGTTTGCCGATCCAGAGTCTCGCGTAGCTGCTCAGGGCCCTGGAGGCACAAATCGAGCAAGAAGGACTCTGGGGGCAGATCCAGAATACCTTGATCGAGCCGTCCATTTGCATTTCCCACGTCTGCGCCAAACTGCTCAAGCGCGTGGCCAAAGGCTTGGCGCATGTCCTGCAAGGCGATAGGTAACGCATTTGGGTCGTTTGGCCGGACAACTACTGGTAGTGCTTGGCCCCCTGCATTCATGCGACGGAATCTCATTGGTGCCGCGCGTTCAAGTGTTTCCAAAAGCAAAGTGATGTCAGCAGGGCGTGGCGAGACTACGGAGCGGTCAAACGCTTCAAGCCACTCCGGTGCTTCTGGGGGACTTCGGGGAGGATCAGGAACAAAGATCGTAAGGCGTTGACCCGCTCGGTAATTGCATCGGTGCTTTGGAATTTTTGAATGAGGTCATCAATCAATACAGTCTGGTCGATGACTTCATCTGGTGGTATCGGCAACCGATCCATATAGGCGCGGATACGAGTTGACCTGGCTAGGAGCTCAAGGAAACTGTGAACCTTCACGGCTTGTTTCAGTGTCACTGTGCGAGACAAACCAAGGCCAGCATGGAGCCCGGTCGCCCGGTAGGTGAAAAGCACAGAAAATCCTTCTGACGCCTGCAGGATCGACTCGCGGTGTTGAGCGGGGTCGGCTACGCCTGCGGTCAGGAAAGAGCTGGCAGGAATGGGCGCGCGGAGTAAATCCCTCATATTCGACAAAATCTGTCGCGCGCTTTTGTACTGGGTGGGGGACGCAGCCAGAGCCTCATCGCCCCGAACCTGAACGATAATTGCAGCCAAAGCCTGCTCAGTGGCGGCTCCGATCAATCCAATCGCGGGGGAGTATCGAGCTACCTCAACTCTCAGGCTTCCCCGATTTGGAGTGCCCAGGCAATGCAGCGCCAAGGCCAAAGATTCTTGGCTCGCTTCCAAAAGACGTATTGCGCTGTTACTGAGGTATCTGGGCATCGCGAATCCTTGCACTGCTCAATTGGTGGCTCAGCGGAGGATGGCCTGGAGAGGTCACCGTCTCTGGCTAGATCAACGCGATCGTCACTGCTTACGACGAATCAGCTCCGATGGCATGCATGACGTCCACTGTACAGTGTGGACGCCATCGCTCAGACCGAAAAATTGCCGTGGTGTACTGTCGAATCGATGTTGCCGGGGCACTATCAGGTAAACCCCCACACGGGTGAATTTATAGAGACCAAAGGGGGAAATCACAAAGGTCTGAAGGCCTGGAAAGTACAGTATGGTGCGGAAACTGTTGAGTCGTGGCTCAATTGATCCATCAGCCGCGCTAGGAGTTTTCAGCCTAGCGAGACCAGGCAGCTCATGCTGCCTGTCCCAACGGACGCCACCGTCTGGCTCGCAGATCCGTAGCCCAGCAAGATTAGTGAGCCGTTGATTGGGCCCATCGAATTTGCCACTTCATTGCCTGAACTACTGCTTGGTCTCTCTGTATTCGACATGCCATGGCCGGCAAGCCGACTTTCAGCGGGTCATTCTAGTGATTAGCTTGCTTGGCCAGCACAAGCATCCCGAGCAATTCGGACGTATTGCCAGCGTGCTGCTTCAGCGCATCGTCCAGCAGAGTCTCCATATCCGTTTTCGCCAGCCGAAGCGAGCCTACGGCGATGGCAGCAGCGAACTCAAGGGCTGCGTCTCCGAAGTCCTTGTCCGAACGTGCAAACACCTTCACTAACAGCTCTTTCATCACCTTGCTGAGCTCAGGGCTGGATGAGTAGTCCAACTCCGCTGGGTGGCATGCCCTCAGCATGCACGCTTGCAGGATGGCCTCGTTGAATCTGAGGAAGCACTCTGGGGCCAATACGACCGACTCGTAGCCGTTGGGGCAGAGACGCCTTTCGTGATCTTTGTGTTCCCGGGCGTTTTGGAGCACGGCTGCCATGGTGAGGTGCACCATGCTGGGCTCAACGTCAGCGTAGCGCCTGGCAATCTCAGTTTTGTTTCCGAAAAAGAGAAAACCTTCTGAGAGCCGCAGCGGGTTGCCTCGTGGCGAAAGCAAAAATCCTCGAAACGCACTTAAGGCTGCCTTTCCAGCTAGATCGAGGGACGGCAGGATGTTGGAGGTGTTGGGCAGGTGCTCAAGGCCTAGGTCATGGATGTTTTGTTCCGAATGAGCCTTGTGAGTTTCGATCAAGCGATGCCAAGAGTTGTCATTGGAGTCTTCACCAAGTGGGAGCTGTATCCAGTTGGAAAAGCCGTACTCCCTGGTCGTGGGGTTGCGAACCAAGAACATACGCAATTGGTTCCATGACGCGTTCGTCTGGGGGATACCGATCGGGGAAAGAAAATGCCTCGGAATGTACGCTTTGATGTACGAACGCAGATCGCGACTGATTTCGCGAAGCACGCCGCCATCTCGGGCGACGGTGGAAACGATCACTACGCCGGTGGCGTCTTTGCAGTTGTCCTTCTCCAGTTCGTGGTATGGAAGCACCGTAATCGACGAACCAGCAGCCAAGCGAGTGCGCAGGCGAGCCACGACGATCACTGCGAGAGCGTTGGAAGCCTCGTCATCGGCGTGGATGACGTGACTTACGGTCAGGGGGAATGACCAGTCAATTTCTGCGTCGAGCCATTTCTTAAACTCTGCGTGTTCCAGCAACTCGATGACATCAAGCTGCAGCAGCTTGCTCTTCGTTCCAACTCGGGTATTGAAAGGGTGTATCGAAAAGCCAAAAAACTGATGGAAATCGGCCAAGGCTTTCGGAGTATGTGGCTGTCCGAGAACGACTGGTCGAGGAGGCTTGGCTTTTGACGAGAAATTTTCGCCGATGATCTCGATCAGGGTGCCGTCGCTGACTTTCAAGTCAGGGAAAGCGACCCCCATATTATCAAGCGCGACCATTACGTCGCCGGCTCGTCCCTGGGACGTCACATCTACGATGGTGGCGATTCGCTGAGGATCCCAAACGCTGCTTGCCATCTTATTTGCCATGCTTCCGGACGTCGAGGCGGAGACAATGCAGAAATAGGGATCTGATGGAGGATTGATCTTCTCCAACTCATCATAGGAGTGGAAGCTGACTATCTCTGCCTCGGAGCGGCACAGGGCCAGAGCGCATTTGACGTAAGCATAGATACCCATGGTATCGATGAAAACCTTGGTGCTCCCTTTTAGGGCCTGCCCGTGGCATAACGTGATCAAGTATGCGACGACGTACAACTCTGCCTCGCCTGAGGCGATTTCCCTTGCTTGGATGAAGACCTTGTTCCGGCGTTTGGAAGGGTGCTTGAACACATGGCCAGAGGGGGCCTGGTGAATGGCACTGTTCTTCTCGATAAGGCTGTTTACGCCACGGGTTATGAGAAGCTTCAGATCCACGTTGTAAGGGCCCGTATGCGCTCCAAGGGCGTGTTGATTGAAGTTTGTGCCATCCCACTCAACGAAGGTGTATTGCTTCACGAAGTCAAAGCCAGCCTTCATGCCGCGCTTGATCATGGTTTGCAGGTGCAGATTGGCCGGATCCCAGGCTGCCTTGAACGTGTTGCATTGCTCGGTAGAGCCCACGATGTACACGCAATCGGGAAGATTGGCATCACTCTTGAGGGCGGTCTCTACATCGGTATACACATTGCCTTCGGTCAGCTGGCAGCGTTTATAGCAGAGCACTAGGGCTTCAATGCTGCCGTGCGTGGGGCAGTGTTTCAGGTGCCGCCAGGAATAAAAGCGTTCCATCACTGTGCCCTCAGCGGTACGAGAATTGAAATGACCGCACCTTGAACGGGCGAAAGGTTGGTTTCAGTCCAGTCATTGAAAGCAAAGAGGTCACGGTTATCGCCAGGCGTGAAGGCATTGAACATCGACAGCCTTCCCGTGCGGATCCTCATCAGCCCGCCGATCTGCCTCAACTCTTGCAAGACCGAGGGCAAGCCTTCACCTGCTGCTGTCTGGGATTTCGACGTTGATTTGTGCTGCAGGCAACGGAGAAGCGTTCGTCGTTCATCTTCGAGTGACATCTCTTGCACGCGCTTGCCAGTGAAGCGGCTGACTAACCCTGGCCCTGAGTCAAAATAGCTGATCTCGAATGCCCGGAGGCTCTTGGCTCCGGTTTCGGTTCTAGCAGCTTCATCATTCCAGTATTTGTTCAGATCGGGGTGGCCAGAGAAATCGTCTTTGAAGGTCGACTCGTAAAACCGTGTCCAGCCCATCAGCACCCCCTCGACATGCGAGAGATACGGCCTGCCAGTATGGTCTGTGATCGCGTGCTCTTGGGTGTTTTGAATAAGCTCAGCAGAGAACAAAGCGAGCGCATCGACCAGGGACTCAGGTACTTTAGCCCTGCTTTGCTGCGTTGTACGATCCACTAGCGTGCGCATCACTGGGGCCATGCCGTCTTTCTCTTTAGCCTTGCCTCGCGAAGAAAACAGCGGCTTCAGATACTGGATTTTGGAACCTCCGACGCACAGGAGGTCTATACAGCGCCCCTTGACAAGGTCGTCAAACTCTTGAGCATCCATCGCTTGCATTCTTTTGGTCGCGAAGGTCAGAACGTCTCGGCGATCAATTTCCTTGCTACCAATCCGTATTCCCTTGGACAGCCGAACCCCTGCAATCCCAGGTGAGTAATCACAAACAGCCTGCTGAGCATCCAGTTCTTGAGCGTTTGGATGAATGTCCAGATAGTCATCTTCGAGTTTTTGGCGAGCGAGCGTAACGACCATCTGCAGTCGCGATGCGTCATGCATCGGGCTATGTCGAGCGCCGAGGGTGTCTATAGGGAAGCGAAACACGGTATCGCTGTCGGAGTACTCGATCTGGGAGATGATTTCCTCAATCTCAACCAGGCTCCGGCACTTCCCCACGTGGTTAATTGCCAAGCTATCACCTCTGAAACGTAGGGTTACTTTTGGGCCGGGAGGCTTGCCAGGAGCTGCTTGATTTGGGGCTCAGGTTTCCAGTAATTGGGGCCCTTGAGGAATTTCCCATCCTCATCGTAGATAGGCTTGCCATCGGCACCTAGCTTGCTCTCGTTGCTGTCCATGATCAGCTCCAGCACGGCTTCAAGAGGGATGCCGTACTTCATTGCCTCGGAGCGGCAATACACGATGACGTCGCCGAGAAGGTCTGCAATGGCGACCTGAACATCGATGGCATCGTCTCCTCGACGAATCTGCTCAGTAATGTCATCGATCTCGGCGACTTCGTCGAGCAGCGTCCGCTTGAATTTCAGGAGGCGATCTTCTGCATCCGGGAAGAGGTGCGGAGCCTCATGGATGGGCAGCTTGTACATCGCATTCATTGTCTGGATGCGGTCACGAAAACTTTTGCTCATTGATCCATCTCCGTTGGTGAGGCGTTAGCAGCAGACACTACGCTTCTTTTTCAGGGCAAAGCAATCCAAAACACCCTGGCCCGCCATAGCTCCGCAGACGCTCTCATGGCGCCTCTGCCTGGTAGTTTGCATTTCATCCGTCAGAGCAAACCCAGGCGTTAGAAGCTTGGCGTTACAATTATGGTGTTAACCTCTGACCTTTCTTCACAAAGGCGTGCCACGTCTGTCAGGCACGCTCTAGGACAGCAGGGAGCCTTCAGCTAGTGGATTCACCAACAACAGACCCTAGTTCCCCGTCACCTCTGGCCCAGGCCGAGGCAGAAGGAAAATCGCCCGTCCCTGACAGAAGCGTGATGCCGGTAAAGGGTGGCTTTTCCAGTGGTCTCGCCAACCTCATTCTCGACGCCGTAGGTTTCAACCAGCGCTCGGCTTGGAAAGCTGAGCACCTGGTCGGCGTAGGAGAGGGCTTCGAGGCGGGTAGAGGCCATGGAGTGGAACTGGGCCGCGTTGAGGGGGCGGACTGAAGGGCGCCCGGAGGGTAGAACCGAAGGCTTGGCAGAGGGCTTTGCTCAAGGGCATAGCCAAGGCCTTGATGAAGACAAGCTGATGGTTGAGCTGCGTCCAGGAACCACTGACCAGCCTGGTTCACCTCCATCAAGGAAGCGGCCCTCTTCAAGGACTGGAGGTTTGCAATCAGGAGGGAGATGTCGACCAGTTCAGTCGGATCACCGTCAACCAGTAACGCCCGCCAAGGTTGGCGCTTTCTAGCCTAGTTGAACAACTGGGTGAGGTCGGCGAAGAAGCTGATGGCCTGCCGGTGAGCGCCGCGGTTGACCACGGCCTGGATCATCGCCCGGACATCATGTTCGGAGACGATGCTCACTGCGGTCTTGCCGAGTGCTGGCATAAGGTCCTTGTTAAAGCGTCGTTGCAACTCGGCATTGCCGTCTTTACGCGCGACACCATCCAGCAGCCAGGCCTTGACCAGATCCTGGACGGTCATTGTTTGCACCTTCGTTGTTTTTAGGTGTCGGTCTCTACGTTAGCGGCGGCGTATGCCTGCACCTTCGCGGTTTTCTTGTGCTCGTTGGGATTGATTTGCTCATCAATGAGCGCCCGGGCCTGATTGCGGGCCTTGAGGATGTCCGTCAGGGATTTGCGCGGCCAGGAGCCGCAGGCGTACTCTTTGTTCTGGTCGCCCCACCGATAGCGATAGAAAAAGCTGACCGACACGCCGTCCTTACGCAGGGAAATTCGACCGGCGAGATTGCCATCCTCCCGGAGGATTCGGCCGGCATCGTTGGCGGTCAGCGACTCGAGTTCTTTGATGGTGATTTTGGCCATAGAATGGGTTCCCCCTACTTTTACCCCCACAAAAACGTCGGCTCTTGATGGACGTTACTGGAATCTCGTAGAGCAGAACGCCGCTGGAGCTCAAGTAAATACTAGCTTAGAAAAATCCAGAGTAAAATTTTGGAAGCTTTCAAGAAGTATGAAAAAGAAGATGGGGTGCTAGGGGTCGAGTGTTCGAATCACTCCGTCCCGACCATATTTTTCAATGACTTAGGCTAATGTTCAAAGCATTGGCCTTTTTCATGGGCGTAAGATTTGCGCGACTTCTGGATTCCGATCAAGCCTTCAACTCCAGGATGGCTCCCCTACTGCTGCCAGAAGGTCGGCAGAAACGCATCGATCACGGCATCCTTTTCCGCCATGCACGCGCAGCCATGTTGTTTAATACCAAATTCTTGAAAGGAGTCGAGTCATGGACAAGGCGTTCAAACAGCCAATGTTTGTTGTTGGGCTGCCACTTGCAATATGCGGCTTGGTTTTCGGCCTCAATGGTCTTCTTGCCAGCGGAACCTTTGCATATATCGCGCCGGGGCTATTGATACCTGGCTTGGCATTCATGTTGATAGGTTGGCTGCAACGGAATAAGTGATTTATCGGATAGTTAAGTCCCGTCGTAGAGCGGGGCTTTTTTATGTCCGCTCGTCGAGCGGATCGCACTCCGAGTATGCGCATATTCTCTCACTAGTAAGCGCAGCCCCCTGCGCCACTGACAGGAGAAAATGATGATCGACGACAACAACGGCCCAGAAGCGCCATATCCGGGCCCGGGCGAGCAAACCCCTGACTCTGGCGAGGGTCATGATTCCGGTCTGGAGCAAGCTGAGTCTGAGCCAAGGCAGGGTACGGACGAACGACCAGAAGACTGGAATCCGCCACCCGGTAATCCTGGCTCCGATCAAGATGCCCAGACGGGCCGCGACAATGGCGGCGCGAAGTAGGGGTCATGAACTCAAACGTTCAGAAAACCCGGCCATTGCGCCGGGTTTATTTATTGCCGTCGTCCCTGGAGTAACAGCGGGAACACAATCGCCGGACAAGACGCGTTCAGTTGAAACTTCCTTCTCAACAAGACGATCTCTTGAGCACCAGCAACAGGAGATCGGCGATGAAATGTTATCTATGCGGGCTTGAGGTGCGGGCAACGGAAGAAGCTCACGGCGGCGAACTTATCGAATGTGCGGACTGCGG
>Ga0265797_10001450_pt1 | contig 41591 bp, 44 predicted proteins | sample P2T30metagenome_FD_192433 | JGI IMG/M metagenome (GOLD analysis project Ga0265797, IMG submission 192433) | Plant litter microbial communities from East Loma Ridge, Irvine, California - P2 T30 | ecosystem: Environmental > Terrestrial > Plant litter > Unclassified | place: USA: California...
ACCCAGCACCACGACGGCGCCCTGCTCGAGCAGATCGACCTGTCGACCTGGGTCACCATGCAGATCCAGCGTTCGGTCGACCGCGTCCAGTCGCGTCTGCAAGATGGCCTGTCGTTCCTGGCAACCGTTGGTTCGACCTCGCCGTTCATCGGTCTGTTCGGTACCGTCTGGGGCATCTACAACGCACTGACCGCCATCGGCATGTCGGGTAACGCATCGATCGACAAGGTTGCAGGTCCAGTCGGTGAAGCACTGATCATGACCGCCTTCGGTCTGTTCGTTGCAGTTCCAGCCGTGCTGGGTTACAACTGGCTGGTGCGTCGTAACAAGACCGTGCTGGAAGACATCCGTTCGTTCTCGGCTGACGTGCACTCGGTGCTGATTTCGGGCGCAATGTCGACCTCGAACGCAGCCGCCAGTGCCAAAAAGATTGGATAAATTATGTCGATGAGTGTCGGATCCGATAACGGAGAAAATGAGCTGAATTCAGAGATCAACACGACGCCACTCGTTGACATCATGTTGGTTCTGCTGATCATCTTCCTGATCACGAGTCCGGTGGTTCTGAAGCTGCAACAGGTTGCACTGCCCGCAGAAGAGAACCAGGTCACCCTGACCAAGCCGGAAGACGTAAACATCACCGTCAATAAAGACGGCGAAATGTACTATAACCAGCTGCACCTCGCGAACACGGACGAACTGTTCAAGTTCCTCGCGGAGCAGTCGGTGAAAGTGCCGCAACCGGCAGTGAAAGTTCGTGGCGACCAGGAAGCCCGCTACGAAGCGATCGGTCGGGTCATTTACACGGCACAACGTGCTGGGGTGCAGAAGGTTGGCTTCGTCATTGAGCCACCGGGCTGATAGCCCTGCACGCGGCGTCAGGCTCAATGAGCCGGGCGCCGCGCCCTTCTCCCGACATTTGAAAAGGAAACACCATGAGTATGAGCGTAGGTTCAAGCTCCGCCAAGGATGCTGATCCGGAACCGATGATGGAAATGAACATGACGCCGTTGATCGACGTCTTGCTCGTTCTGATCATTATGCTGATTATCACGATTCCAAAGCAGAACCACTCGGTCAATCTGAACATGCCGACGGGTACCCCGCCACCGCTGACGGATGTCAAGCCGGTCGTGGTCACCATCGATGTGGACTTTGACGGCACCATCCTCTGGGATGGCGAAGTGATCCCTGATCGTGCAGCCCTCGAAGCGAAAATGAACGCAGTCGCAGCGATGGCTGACCAGCCTGAAGTGCACTTGCGTCCAAATAAGCTGGTAGAGTATAAAGTTGTGGCCGGCGTGATGGCATCTGCCCAGCGCATCGGCGTCAGCAAAATCGGCATGGTCGGTAACGAGCAATTCCAGTAATCGTTCCATGTTTTGACCACACGGCAGGGCTACCCCCTGCCGTGTCCATTTTGAAATAAGGATTGTTCAGATGATCAAGTTCCGTCTCGCTCACCTCAGCATCGCAATGGCCGCTCTCGGCTTCGTTGCCGCCACTCCGGTGATCGGTCTGTCCTCCGCTGTCGCTGCAGAAGCGATGCGCGCGGAAATCGGTAAGCCACTGCAGCAAGCCCAGGCGCAAATGAAGCAGGGCAAGCACAAAGAAGCACTGGCAACCCTGCGTGGACTGGACAAAGTAGGCAACAAGACCGCCAACGAAAGCTACACGATCGAGCGCGTTCGCGCTGCGGCAGCCTCGTCGGCCGGCGACTATGACACCGCTGCCAAATCGTTCGAAGCACTGCTCAATTCGGGCAAGCTGAGCGCCAACGAGCGTTCGCAATTCTCCGAAGGCCTGGTCGGCATCTATATGCGCGCCGGCGATCTGAACAAAGCCAACAGCACGATCCAGGCCCTGCTCAAGCAGAACAACGATCCGAAGCTGCGCGCTTACCTGCTGCAGAACTACTACAAGCAAGGCAACACCGCCGCGCTCGAGCAAGAACTGCGCACCATCGAAAAAACCGGCCGCCTGAGCGAAGATCAGCTCGGCATGCTGGCCAATATCCAGCTCAAGAAAAACGATACGGCCGGCTATGTCCGCACGATCGAGAAACTGGCAGCGAGCTATCCGAAGGCCCAGTACTGGACCGACCTGCTCAACCGCGTGCAGCGCCAGCCTGGCTACTCGCAGCGTCTGAACGTCGACGTCTACCGCCTCAAACTGGCCAACAACCTGCTCAAGAAGCCGAGCGAGTTCATGGAAATGGCCCAGCTGGTCCTGCAGGCGAAAGCACCGGCCGAAGCGCTCAAGATCATCGACCGCGGCTACAAGGCTGGCGCCCTGGGCACCGGCACCGACGCCGCGCGCCACCAGCGCCTGAAGGAATTGGCCGAGAAGAACCTGGCCGAACAAAACAAGAACTTCGCCGCACTCGAAGCCGAATACACCGCCGCCAAGGACGCAGACCAGATGGTCGGCCTGGGTTACGCACTGGTGCAGGCTGGCCAGGCCGACAAGGGCCTGAAAATGATGGAAGCGGCGATCAAGGCCGGCGGCCTGCGCAATGGCGAAGAAGCCAAGCTGCGTCTGGGCGAAGCTTACGCCGTGGCCGGTAAGAAGCAGCAAGCCATTGCTGCGTTCAAGGCCGTGGACGGCAAGGACGGCACCGCCGAACTGGCGCGCTACTGGATCCTGGCAGTCAATCACCCACTGTCGTAATCGCACCTCGCGACCGACACGAAACGCCGCCTTCGGGCGGCGTTTTTTTTAGTGCTGTGCACGTTGGCTATGGAAGAGACCGCACCCGCCATCGCGCAACCGCCTGCATGCCAACCATTCCTCTTATGCAACGACCGAGTTGCTGCGCAGTTCCCGTATAATCAGGCTTTTGGCGCCGCACAAACACAGCTCGGCGCGCAACCGGAACCAGATTTGATGAAGGTATTTCGCGGACTTCCCAACGACAGGGCGCGCGCGCCCTGCGCGCTCACGATCGGCAATTTCGACGGCGTCCATCGCGGCCACCAGGCCCTGCTGGCGCACGTGCGCGGCGCGGCCGATGCGCTCGGTCTGGACGCGGCCGTGATGACGTTCGAACCGCATCCCCGCGAATACTTTGCCCAAAAGCTGGGCGACCCGGCGAAGGCGCCGGCCCGCGTGGCCAATCTGCGCGACAAGCTCGAAGACCTGGACCAGGCCGGCATCGACCGTGTCATCGTCGAACATTTCAATGAACAGTTTGCCGCCATGTCGCCGCGCGACTTCGTCCAGCGCGTGCTGGTCGACGGTTTGCACGTCAAGTGGCTGATGGTGGGCGACGATTTTCGCTTCGGCGCGCGTCGCGCCGGCGACATCGCGATGTTGATGGACGCTGGCCGCGAGTTCGGTTTCGAGGTGTACACGCTCGGCGCCGTGATGCATGGCGCCGAGCGCATCTCGTCGTCGGCCGTGCGCGCTGCCCTGGCTGCGGGCGATTTTTGCGGCACCAGCAATCTACTCGGCCATCCGTATGCGATGTCCGGCCACGTGATCCACGGCGCCAAGCTCGGCCGCACGCTGGGTTTCCCGACACTGAATCTGCGCGTCACGCACCGCCCTGCCCTGTCCGGCATCTTCGTCGTGCAGGTGCACGGCCTGGCCGAACAGCCGCTGCCGGCTGTTGCCAGCCTGGGCGTACGTCCCACCGTCGAAGACGCCGGCCGCACGCTGCTCGAAGTCCATGTGTTCGATTATGCCGGCGATTGCTATGGCAAGCTGGTGCGCGTGGAATTTCTGGCCAAGCTGCGCGACGAAGAAAAATACGCCGACCTGGCCCTGCTCACGGCCGCGATCGACAACGACGCGCTGCAGGCACGCGCGTTCTTCGACCAGCGCCAGAGCGCCTTGAACGCGACCGACCGAATTTGAGTGCGCTTTCGGGGCAGTCACCGACTGGCCGGAAAGCGCGTTCTCACCATCAGACTCATCCTATTCGACGCGGCGCATGGCGCCAACCACACGAACACCCAACAAAAGAACCTTATGTCCGACACCAAACAGCACAACCCTGGCAAGGGTGGCAAGAAGCCTGAGAGCAAATACCCGGTCAATATGACCGACACCCCGTTCCCGATGCGCGGCGATCTCGCCAAGCGCGAACCGGGCTGGGTCAAGCAATGGCAAGACAAGAAAATCTACGAGCGCGTGCGCAAGGCGGCCAAGGGCCGTCCGACCTTCATCCTGCACGACGGTCCACCGTATGCGAATGGTGACATCCACCTGGGCCACGCCGTCAACAAGATCTTGAAAGACATGGTTCTGAAGTCGCGCACGATCGCCGGCTTTGACGCACCCTACGTGCCGGGCTGGGATTGCCACGGCATGCCGATCGAGATCCAGATCGAAAAACTGTACGGCAAGAACCTGCCGACGGCCGAAGTGCTGCAAAAGGCCCGCGCCTACGCGCTCGAGCAGATCGACCGCCAGCGCGCCGGCTTCATCCGCCTGGGCGTACTCGGCGAATGGGACAACCCGTACATGACGATGGCGTTCAGCAATGAAGCCGACGAACTGCGCGCGCTCGGCACGCTGCTGGAAAAAGGTTATGTGTATCGCGGCCTGAAACCGGTGAACTGGTGCTTCGACTGCGGTTCGGCCCTGGCCGAAGCCGAAGTCGAATACCAGGACAAGCGCGACCCGGCAATCGACGTCGGCTTCCCGTTTGCCGAACCGGAAAAAATCGCCGCCGCCTTCGATCTGCCGAAGCTGCCCGCAGGCGATGGCTTCATCGTCATCTGGACCACGACCCCGTGGACCATCCCGTCGAACCAGGCCCTGAACGTGGGCCCGGAAGTACAGTATTCGCTGGTGCAGGCCGAGCGTGACGGCAAGCCGCTGCTGCTGATCCTGGGCTCCGAACTGGTCGAGTCATGCCTGGCGCGCTACAAGCTCGAAGGCACCGTCATCGCCACCACGGTCGGCGAAAAACTCGCCGGCATCAACTTCAAGCACCCGCTGCACACGCAGGATGCGTTCTACGACCGCCTCTCGCCGCTGTACCTGGCCGACTACGTCACCGTCGACAGCGGTACCGGCGTCGTGCACTCGGCCCCTGCCTACGGCCTGGAAGACTTCGTGTCGTGCAAGGCGCACGGCATGCAGGATGACGACATCCTCAAGCCGGTGATGGGCGATGGCCGCTATGTCCCGACGCTGCCGCTGTTCGGTGGCCTGACGATCTGGGAAGCGAGCAAACCGATCTGCGCCGCGCTGACCGAAGCGGGTGCGTTGTTCGAACTGAAGATGTTCGATCACAGCTACATGCACTGCTGGCGCCACAAAACCCCGATCATCTACCGCGCCACCAGCCAGTGGTTCGCGGGCATGGACATCACGCCGAAAGATGGCGGCCCGACCCTGCGCCAGACCGCGCTGGCCGGCATCGCCAAGACGCAGTTCTTCCCGGACTGGGGCCAGGCGCGCCTGCACGGCATGATCGAGAACCGGCCCGACTGGACCCTGTCGCGCCAGCGCCAGTGGGGCGTGCCAATGGCCTTCTTCATCCACAAAGAGACTGGCACGCTGCACCCGCGCACGCCGGAACTGCTAGAGCAAGTGGCCAAGCTGTTCGAAGCCGGCGGCATCGACGCCTGGCACAATCTCGACCCGGTCACGCTGCTGGGCGAGGACGCCGCGATCTATGAAAAGAACAAGGACACGCTGGACGTCTGGTTCGATTCGGGCGCGACCCACCAGACCGTGCTGCGCGGTTCGCACAAGCAGCAACTGGGCTTCCCGGCCGACCTGTACCTGGAAGGCTCGGACCAGCACCGCGGCTGGTTCCACTCGTCGCTGCTCACATCGTCGATGCTCAATGGCGAGCCGCCGTACAAGGCGCTGCTCACGCACGGCTTCACGGTCGACGAGCATGGCAAGAAGATGTCCAAGTCGCTCGGCAACACGATGGCGCCGCAAAAAATCTCCGATACGCTCGGCGCCGACATCCTGCGCCTGTGGGTGGCCTCGACCGATTACACGGGCGAGCTGTCGATCGGCGAAGAGATCCTCAAGCGCGTGACCGAATCGTACCGCCGCATCCGCAACACGCTGCGCTTCCTGCTGGCCAATACGTCGGATTTCGACGCGGCCAAGCATGCCGTGCCGATGAACGAGCTGCTCGAGATCGACCGCTACGCGATCGCCTCGATGGCCCAGTTGCAGAAGGACGTCGCCACGCATTTCGAGCGCTACGAATTCCATCCAGTGGTCTCGCGCCTGCAGAACTACTGCTCGGAAGACCTGGGTGGCTTCTACCTCGACATCCTGAAGGATCGCCTGTACACGACCGGCATCGATTCTGCCGCGCGCCGCTCGGCGCAGACCGCGCTGTGGCACATCGCGCATGCGCTGCTGCGCCTGATGTCGCCGGTGCTGTCGTTCACGGCCGAAGAAGCATGGGCCGTGTTCGCGGACCAGCAGACGTTTGCAAACAGCGATGAAACCATCTTCACGCAAACGCTGTGGACGTTCCCGGAGTTGGCGGACGGCGACGCGCTGTTGGCCAAGTACGCCCTGCTGCGCCAGGTGCGCCTGGACGTGACGAAGCAACTGGAAGAAGTGCGCACGTCGGGTGCGATCGGCTCGTCGCTGCAGGCGGAGCTGGCGATCAAGGCGGCGGGCGAGAAGTACCGCGCGCTGGCCAGCCTGGACGACGATTTGAAGTTCGTCTTCATCACGTCGCAGGCCAGCGTCGCTGAAGTTGCAAGCGAAGCCGAAGAAGGCGTCGCCGTGGTCCCGTCGGAAGCGGAGAAGTGCGAGCGCTGCTGGCACTATCGCCGCGACGTCGGCCACGATGCAGCGCACCCCACCCTGTGCGGCCGCTGCACGAGCAACCTGTTCGGCGCCGGCGAAGCGCGCCGCTTCGCATAAGTACCGACACCACACACCATGGCCACCAAAAAGAAACCAGCGCCTTCGGGCGCGACCCTGATCAAGCGCAGCACGAACAAGAGCGTCGGCGCCAGCATGTTCCCCTGGATCGGGCTATCGCTGATCATCGTCCTGCTCGACCAGGTCACCAAGCTCACCGTCGAACGCACCTTTGCCTACGCCGAAACGGTGCCGGTCACGAGCTTCTTCAACCTGATCAAGGTGTACAACCCGGGCGCGGCGTTCAGCTTTTTGGGCGACGCGAGCGGGTGGCAGCGCTGGCTGTTTTTGGGTATCGCCATCGGCGCGGTGGTGTTCTGCCTGTACATGATGAGCAAGAACGCCACCCAGCGCCTGTTCTGCTTCGCACTCGCGCTGATCATGGCCGGCGCGGTCGGCAACGGCATCGACCGCGTCGTGCACGGCCACGTGATCGACTTCCTCGATTTCTACTGGACCGGCATCGGCCACTTCCCGGCCTTTAATATCGCCGACATCGGCATCTCGGTCGGCGCCGTGCTGTTCGTGCTGGATGAATTCCGGCGCGTGAACAAGTCGTAACCCTGTCAGGAGAATGAGCATGGACCTCAAAGGCAAGCGCATCGTGCTGGGCCTGACCGGCGGCGTGGCCTGCTACAAGGCCGCCGAACTGTGTCGCTCCCTGGTCAAGCAGGGCGCCAGCGTGCAGGTGGTGATGACCGACGCGGCGACGCACTTCATCGGCGCAGTCACCATGCAGGCCGTCTCGGGCAACCCGGTCTACCTGGACCAGTGGGATGCGCGCATGGCCAACAACATGGCCCACATCGACCTGACCAGGAATGCCGACGCGATCCTGATCGCGCCCTGCTCGGCCGACTTCATTCGCAAGCTGGCGCACGGCGCCGCCGACGACCTGCTCTCGCTGCTGTGCGTGGCGCGCCCGCGTCACGTGCCGCTGCACGTGGCGCCGGCGATGAACGTCGAGATGTGGGACAACCCGGCCACGCAGCGCAACGTGGCGCAACTGCGCGCCGACGGTATATCCCTGTTCGGTCCCGGCAGCGGCGCGCAGGCCTGCGGCGAGACGGGCCTGGGCCGCATGCTCGAAGCCGAAGAACTGGTCGATGAACTGATCGCCTCGTTCCAGCAGAAAGTGCTGGCGGGCCGGCGCGTGCTGATCACGGCCGGGCCGACCTTCGAGCCGATCGACCCGGTGCGCGGCATTACCAATCTGTCGTCGGGCAAGATGGGTTACGCCATTGCGCGCGCCGCGCGTGAAGCCGGCGCCGACGTCACGCTGGTGTCCGGCCCGGTGTCGCTGGCCACGCCGCACGGCGTGCGCCGCATCGACGTGCTCACCGCGCAGCAGATGCACGATGCGGTGATGGCCGGCGTGGAAGGCCAGCACGTATTCATCGGGGTGGCGGCGGTGGCCGACTGGCGCGTCGTCAATGCCAGCGACCAGAAACTCAAGAAGACGCTCGATGGCGCCCCGCCCGCGCTGGAATTCGCGCAGAACGCAGACATCCTGGCGTCGGTCGCAGCGACCGTATCGCTATCGGGCTGGCCGTATTGCGTGGGCTTTGCCGCCGAATCCGAGCAGCTTGAAACGTATGGCGCGGCCAAGCGCGAGAAGAAAGGCATCCCCCTTTTGGTCGGGAATATCGGGCCGCAGACGTTCGGCCAGGACGACAACACGATCATCCTGTTCGACGAGGACGGCCACGTGCTCCTCGAACGCGCCGACAAGCTGACACTGGCGCGCCAGCTGGTGTCCGAGATTGGCAAGCGCCTCGAGCAAAGGTCCCTCCTTACCTGAATCACCGAAGAAACCGTCATGAAGAATATCGACCTCAAAATCCTCGACCCGCGCATGCAGGACCTGCTGCCGGCCTACGGCACGCCAGGCAGCGCAGGCCTCGACCTGCGCGCCTGCCTGGATGCGCCCTTGACCATCGAGCCTGGACAAACCGTCCTGGTGCCGACTGGCCTGGCGATCCATATCGGCGACCCGGGCTACGCCGCGATGATCCTGCCACGCAGTGGGCTCGGCCACAAGAGCGGCATCGTCCTGGGCAATCTGGTAGGCTTGATCGACTCCGATTACCAGGGCCAGCTGATGGTCTCGACCTGGAATCGCAGTAACACCGCCTTCGTGCTGCAGCCAATGGACCGGCTCGCGCAACTGATCGTCGTGCCGGTACTGCAAGTGGCTTTCAACGTGGTGACGGATTTCGCTTCGAGCGACCGTGGCGTCGGTGGGTTCGGCAGCACCGGCAAACAATAACAAACCATGAGGAGCACCATGATTCGCCTTCAACGCTTGCATCGATTCACTTCCACGGCCATCGTCGTCGCCACTGCGGCATTGCTTGCCGCCTGCAGCACGCCGGGGCCCATGCAATCGTCGACCGAGCCAGGTGTGCCGCCAGTCGAACAGGCGCCGGGCATGCCCCAGGTCACGCCGCAGATGGCGGCCGCCGCCGAACTGCTCCAGCGCATGGCGGCGCAGCAGGATCGCCTGTACCGCGTCGCCGCGCCGCTCCTGATCGACAACGCCGCGCTGTGCACCAAGCATGCACGCAACCTGTTGGGTTTTACCGCAAAAAATCGCTACACCTATCCGGGCCAGTACAACGAAGCCGCGTGGGTGGTGCTCGGCATGGACGAGCGCCTGCAAGTGACCAACGTGTTGAATGGCAGCGGCGCTGCCAAGGCCGGCCTGCGCCAGGGCGACCGCCTGCTGGCCGCCGCCGGCACCCCGCTGCCGGAAGGCCCGAATGCATTGAGCAAGGCCGGCGCCGTGTTCGGCCCGATCGTGGCCAAGCAGGCCAGCCTGCCGCTGTCGATCGAGCGGAGCGGCAAGTCGCGCGACCTGACGATTCCCGTCACGCGCGCCTGCGCCTTCGGCATTGAATTGGGCAACGCCGACAACATCAATGCGTACGCCGACGGCAGCCGCGTGATGGTCACGCGCGGCATGCTGGGCTTCGCGCAGAACGACGACGAACTGGCCTACGTGGTGGCGCGCACGATGGCGCACAATATGCTGGGCCACGCGGCCACGCAGCGCAACGCCGCCACCATCGGCAGCATCGTCGACAACCTGACCGCGATCACGCCCGATACGTCGATGCTGATCGGCAGCGGCGGTATCAAGGCGATGCCGGCGGCCGACGACGTGGCAGCCGACCGCCTGGCGATCTACCTGCTGGCGCGCGCCGGCTACCGCTACGAAGGCGCGTCCGCGTTCTGGAAGCGGCTGGCGGCGACCTACCCGGCCAAGATCCTCAATGGCTACACGGCGAATCACCCGGCAACGGCGATGCGTATCGCGGCGATCGATAAGGCGATCGGTGAGGTCAAGGGCAAGCAGGGTGGGAAGAAGCCGCTGGTGCCTTGATTGTGAAGGTACTGTCTGAGTTAGCACTTCTCAACTGACTTGGGTTCCCGCCTGCGCGGGAACGACGGTTTTTCGGCTAGTTGCCAGTGACGGTTTCGCGAGCCGCTGAGCTTAAGACCGTCGTTCCCGCGGAGGCGGGAACCCAAGTACGCCACACACCACCTCCGCACGCCCTCCCCACTTTTTTTGTATGATTGTCCATCCCACTCACCCGCCCCGGCGACACGAACACCATGGACAGCATCGACCTCGACGTACTGAAAACCTGCGCCGCCTGGCTTGACGGCGGCCAGCGCTGCCAGCTGGTCACGGTCATCAAGACCTGGGGCTCCAGCCCGCGCCCGGTCGGCGCCACGCTGGCCATTTGCGAAGACGGCCAGGTGGTCGGCTCGGTCTCCGGCGGCTGCATCGAAGATGACCTGATCGCCCGCGTGCGCGACAACGGCATCGAAATCTCCCTCCCTGAAATCATCAGCTACGGCATCAGCGCCGACGAAGCGCACCGCTTCGGCCTGCCGTGCGGCGGCACTATCGAACTGGCCATCGAGCCGCTGTCGAGCGACAGCGGCATCGCCGATCTGCTGGCGCGCCTCGGCCAGGGCGAACTGGTCGAGCGCAGCGTGGTGCTGGAAACCGGCGCCGTCACCCTGGCCACGGCGCAGGCCACGGCCATCCAGCGCATCGAGGATGGCGTGCTGCACACGCTGCATGGCCCGCGCTGGCGCCTGTACATCATCGGCGCCGGCCCGCTGTCACGCTTCCTGGCCCAGATCGCGGCCGGCATGGATTACCGCGTTACCGTGTGCGACCCGCGCGAGGAATACCGCAGCGGCTTTCACATCCCTGGCGTGACACTGGTGCATGCAATGCCCGACGACCTGGTGATCGACGCCAGGCTCGATGCGCGCAGCGCCGTCGTGGCGCTCACGCACGACCCGAAGCTCGACGACCTGGCGCTGATGGAGGCCCTTAAGTCAGAGGCCTTCTATGTCGGCGCGATCGGCTCGCGCGCCAACAACGCCAAGCGGCGCGAACGTCTCAAGCTGTTTGACATCACCGATGCCGAACTGGCGCGCCTGCATGGCCCGATCGGCCTGTACATCGGCAGCAAGACGCCAGCCGAAATCGCGGTGTCGATCATGGCCGAAATGACGGCCGTGAAGAACGCGGTGCCACAGACCTTACTCATGCCGCATGCAGCGGCGCTCACGCTCGCCAGCGCCGCCTGATGGCCTGATATCGACAGCAAGAAGCGGCTGGCACGAATGGCCCGGCCCTGCCACAATGGCCAGTTAAATAACAGGCCATTTTTTCGACCACATGAACACCGCGAACATGCTGCGCCTCGTTGCGCTGGCCGCCATCTGGGGCGGCTCCTTCCTCTTCATGCGCATCGCCGCGCCGGTGCTGGGGCCTGCGGTGCTGATCGAATACCGGCTGGCACTGGCCGCCGTGTTCCTGGCGCTGGTGGGCTGGGTGCTGCACCTGCGCGGACGCGGCGCGCCGCTGAACGTGCGGCGCCACTGGAAGCATTACCTGATCCTCGGCCTGTTCAATTCGGCCCTGCCCTTTTTACTGTTCGCGTTTGCCGCGCGCACGCTGTCCGCATCGGTGCTGGCAGTGCTCAATGCCACCGCGCCGATGTGGGGCGCGCTGGTCGGCGCCGTGTGGGCGCGGCAGACCATCACCGGGCGCAGCGCCCTGGGCCTTCTGCTCGGCACCGCCGGCGTGGCGCTGCTGGTCGGCTTCGACCATGTGGCCGAACGGCCCGGCGCGGGCCTGGCCGTGGTCGCGACCCTGATCGCCGCCTTCAGCTACAGTATCGCCAGCCAGTACACCAAGTCGGCCGCGGCCAGCAAGAACGGCGTGGCGCCGTTCGCCAATGCGCACGGTTCGATGTGGGCCTCTGCCCTGCTGGTCCTGCCGCTCGTCGCGTTCTTCCCGGCGCCGGGCGAACCGACCGTCGGCATCATGGGCGCCGTGCTGGCGCTGGGCGTGGCCTGCAGCGGCGTCGCCTACATCATCTACTTCAAGCTGATCGCGGACGTCGGCGCCACCTCGGCGCTGACGGTGACGTTCCTCAGCCCCGTGTTCGGCATTCTGTGGGGCGCGCTGTTCCTGCATGAAACGATCGGCTGGCACACGATCGTCGGTTCGGCAATCGTCCTGATTGGCACGGCGCTGGTGACGGGCTTCAAACCGGCCTGGCGGCGCGTGGCGACTTCCAGCGCCATGAAATGACCGACACGTACGTGATCGAGCGGTGCAGCATCTCGCTACCGCCTGGCTACCGCGTTGCCGACGTGCTGGCGTTTCATGGCCGCGACCTGGAAGGCGTCGCCGAACAGGTCGATGCCGGCGGCTTGCGCAAGGGCGTGCTGCTCGGCAGCATGCCGACGCTGCTCGAGATTCGGTTCGACGTCGGCGTGGCGCACTGCCGCGTACTATTCGATGGGCCCGTCACGCCGGACGTGAAGGCGCAGGCGCATGACGCGTTGTTGAACGTCCTGGGCCTGCGGATCGACCCGACCGCATTCGCCGCCTTTGTGCGCGACGACCCGTGGCTGGCGCCTGTCGTGGCGCGCCAGCCGGGCCTGCGCATCGTGCAGTCGGCCACTGTGTTCGAAGCGCTGACCTGGGCCATCATCGGCCAGCAGATCAACCTGACCTTTGCCATCGCGCTGCGCCGCACGCTGATCCAGTTAGCGGGCCGCGCCCATTCGTCGGGGCTGTGGTGCTATCCGGAAGCGGTCGACGTCGCCCGCCTCGACCTCACCGAATTCACAAGCCGCAAGTTCTCCAAGGCCAAGGCCGAGACGATCCTGCGCGTGGCGGGGATGGTCCTCGATGGCAGCCTGGCGCTCGAACGCGGCGCCGACGCGGGCGACAGCGCCGGCACGGCGAGCTTGGACGTCAGCCAGAAGCTGTTGGCCATCAAGGGCATCGGCCCGTGGACGGTCAATTACGTGCTGCTGCGGGGCTACGGTTACCCGGATTGTTCGCTGCATGGCGACGTCGCCGTGCGCGCCGCGTTGCACCAGTTGTCGGGCAGCGCAACCAGACCGGGCGTGCCGGAAGCCGAGCGCCTGCTGGCGCGTTACGCGCCACACCGCACACTGGCGGCCGCGTACCTGTGGGCGAGCCTGGCCGAGAAGCCGGCGACCGACTAAAACCTGACTGAACCGGCGGCTTGTCCCCGGATAGACGACATGACCGACACCGCTGCCAACGCCCGCTTGCAGAGCCATTACGACGCCATGTGGGATCGCTCCTTTGGTGCAGTCGCCCATGGAGACATCGACTGCGATGCGCGCCTCGCGGCCGGCCGTGACCTGCGCCGGGGCCTGACATTGATCGCGCGCCCGAGCCAGACACTGCGGGCACGTTTCGATGCTGTGCTGGATCGCCTGGCGAGCGCTGAACCACAGCAATATCGCCAACCGGCGGATGATATGCACGTAACGATTTTGTCGTTATTTACGGTCACCGATCACCCTGCGCCACATTTACATCGCCTCGCCGATTACCGTGCTGCGGTGAGCGCCGCCCTTAACGGCATCGAGGCAATCGATATCGACTTTGTTGGCGTCAGCCTGTCGCGTAGTGCTGTACTCGTCCGGGGTTTTCCGCGCGGCTCTGCTTTGGAAACCTTGCGCGAACGTTTGCGCAGTGAGCTGCGTGCCAGGGACCTGCACGACTCGCTCGACCAGCGATATCGCCTGATCACCGCGCATGCCACGTTGTTCCGCTTTATCGCACCGTTGCAGAACGCACCAAGGTTTGCAGAACTGCTCGCAATCATGCGCGACGAGCCGCTCGGCGCTACACGCGTGGACGACATGGAACTGGTCATCAACGACTGGTATATGTCGAGCGAGTCAGTCCAGCGTGTGGCAATTTTTCCTTTACGAACGTCTCCACCAGGGTCTATGCCTTGAGGCGACCGATGGTCGGCCAAGGGGTGTTGCCTGCCCGTGGTAGCAGCTCCACCAGGCATCGAAACATGATTATGCTCTCTACGGATTAGCTATAGCGCTGGAGCCGCCCTAGCCAATCTCATGCGAAGAAAACGCCACGCCGTCTGCCTGTAAACGCTGCTTGCACATGATACACAGTCGGTTCGGCTGCAAAATGTGCTTGCAGCCCCGCCATGAACACCTGATGGTCTTCACTTGGTTCGAAACCGTGCGTATGGTCCTCGAGCGTTTGCCATTGCACGATAAGCGTGAACTGCGATGGCGTCTCGACTCCCTGTGTGAGCACATGGCCCTCGTAGCCTTTCGCGCGGATCAACAGATAAGCCACGTCGCAAAACGCGCTTGTAAATGCATCGACCTGTTCGGCCCTGACGGGCAACAATGCGATTTCATGGATCATGTTTTCCTCCGTAGCCAGCATTCAGGATTTTGCCTGGGCCGCATCTGCCTCTGGAACGACAGCAATAGCGACTTTTCCACGAAGTCCGTTATCACGGCTTTCCAGTCGCGCATGAGCCAGCGGAATCTCAGCCAGTGAATAAGTCGCTCCGATGTGCGGACGCAGTTGACCGCGGTCCACCAGCGCTTTCAGTTCATCGAGCTTGCCACGATTCTGCCGCGTGAAAACGAAGTGATAACTCGCGTTCTTGCCCCAGGCTTGAACCAGGTTTTGAGGCTTGGAAAGATCGACGATCGAAACGACGCGGCCTAGCTGAGCAAGCGCGTCAGGCGATCGGGTGAGGGTGTCTCCACCAATCGTGTCGAAGATCACGTTCACGCCCTTGCCTGCCGATTCACGCATGACGACGTCGACGTAGTCTTCCGTCTGGTAGTCGATCACGACATCTGCACCCAGGCTGCGGACAAATTCGAACTGATCCGCACGTGCCGTCGTGAATACCTTCGCGCCGATGGCCTTTGCCACTTGAATCGCCACGTGCCCCACACCACCGGCGCCGCCATGGACCAAAACGCTTTCCCCGACGCGCAGTTGCGCGCGCCCGACCAGCGCTTCCCATGCGGTTCCGCCAACCAGCGTCAGGCTTGCAGCTTCAAGGTGACTGAGCGAGGCAGGTTTCTTGCCGATGATGCTTTCTGCAGCCACGTGGTATTCGGCATAGCTTCCTGGACCCTCGAAAATCTGAGGGGTGTACCACACCTCGTCACCCGGAACGAAGGACGTTACACCGGGCCCGACTTCTTCGACCACACCCGAGACATCGTGCCCGGTAATAGCTGGCAGTGGCACATAGTCCTTGTAGTCCCCGCGACGGACCTGGTAGTCCAACGGGTTGATGGAAGTGGCATGCACGCGAACAAGTACTTGTCCCGTGCCAGGCACAGGCTTAGGTACGTCACGCAGCTCAAATGCATCGGTACCGCCAAAAGTGGAGAGAGTCATTGCTTTCATTTTATCCTCGCTTCGTTAAAAAGAGATATCGAGAAATTTCGATATATTAGGGCAAAAAAATTACAGGTCTTTCCCGATCAGTTCCGCGAGGGAACGGATGGCTTCTTCGTTGCGCTTATAGTAAGTCCACTGTCCTACACGCTGGACGTCAACCAAGCCTGTTCGCTGCAACATTGCGAGATAGTTTGAGACCGTCGACTGCGACAATCCGACACCCTCTTGAATACTGCTGACGCAGACACCAACCGTATGCACGTCTCCTTCGTCTTGCGGCGGAAAGCTGTTTTCAGGATCTTTCAACCGGTTCAAGATGTCGAGTCGAGTTCGGTTTGAGAGTGCTTTGAATATTTCAAGTAAGTCCATGAAGCACAGTATATCTAGATTTCTCGATATGTCAATCAGGTGTTCAAAATTTAAGCCATGGATGATTGGCTTGTCGCGTTCTTGATCAACGGACGGGATTTCCCCCGGAGCGGCAACTATCTGCCGACCGATAATTGCGCCCGGCGAACCTACATCCGTAATCAGCAACGCACTATGGGTTCCGATGGTTACCTCGGTTCCGGATTGTAGTCAGTCGCTGGGCAGGCGAGCCACCACCTTGATCTCGAACTGGAACCCGGCGAGCCAGGTTACACCGACCACGGTGGCGTTGGGATACGGCTGCTGGCCCCAGTACTCCGGCACTACCTCGTTCCAGAGCATCTCGAAGACCTGATCCGGATTCAGCATGAAGATGGTAACGTCAACCACGTCATTGAAGCTGCAACCGGCGGCGGACAGCACCGCGTTCAGGTTATCGAACGCCTTGCGAACCTGCGCCTTCAGCTCCGGCTCCGGCGAACCATCTTCACGGCTGCCGACTTGTCCGGACACAAACAGAAAGCCGTTGGAGCGCACAGCGGGCGAATACCGATGCACTTCGTTGAGGGCCTGGCGACCGGGCGCAAAAACCACGTCACGGATTGTCATGTTCAACTCCTTCATTGTTCAAGAAGATGCCAGTCTAATCGCATTAAAAATTATGATAAACGCGTAGAATAAGCCATCACTGTTTCGTTTAACCAAACAATTGGGATGGAGGCACATGGATCGGTTCGAGGCGATGACGGCGTTCGTCCGGGTGGTTGAGACCGGCAGCTTCACCAAGGCGGCCGCGACGCTGCAGATCAGCCGGACCAGCGCCACCCAGCTGGTGCAGCAGCTGGAAGCACACCTGCGCATCAAGCTGCTCAACCGCACCACCCGCAAGGTCAACGTGACTACGGACGGCGCGGTCTACTTCGAACGCGTGGTGCGCCTGCTCGCCGATCTCGCCGATATCGAATCTGGCATGTCACATGCATCGGCCCAGCCCAAGGGAAGGCTCAAGATCGATGTGCCCAGTCCCTTTGCTCGCATGATCCTGATGCCGGCGCTACCTGCCTTTCACGCGCGATATCCCGAACTGCAGATTGATATGGGCGTCAGCGACCGTACCATCGATCTGATCGGGGAAAACGTCGACTGCGTGATTCGCGGCGGTGATCTGTCCGACCAGTCGCTGCGGGCGCGCCATGTGGGTGATCTGCAGCTTGGGCTGTATGCGGCGCCAGCGTATCTGGTGAGCAGGTCGGCGCCGTCTGATCCGCGCGAGCTGGAAAGCAGCGCGCACCGTATCGTCGGTTTTTTATGGGGAAGAAACGGAAAGACCTATCCCATAGTGCTGCGGCGCGATGGCGAGACCGTCACAATTCAGGGCCGGTACGTTGTCGCGGTCGACGATGGTAACGCATACCTGGCGGCCGGAGTGGCCGGCATGGGGGTGCTGTGGCTGCCGCAGTACATGGCCAGGCAACATGTCGCCGATGGCGAGCTGCAGCCGCTCCTGGAGGACTGGCGCCTCAACCCGATCCCGCTGCACGTGGCGTATCCGCAGAATCGCTACGTGAGCAGCAGGCTGCGGGTGTTCATCGACTGGATCGCCGAGCTGATGGCTGAACATGCGCCCGTCGACAGGCACCCGGCGCCGCGCGGCTGACATGCGCGATTCTGTATTCTCCACAATGTTCGAGATAGCATTGGTACTTATTGGCGGGCACAGGCCCATACGTCGCCAATACGATTTGTCAGGCACGCTCAACTCCAGCGCGGCAACCCCTCGAACTGCTGCGCCCCCTCCCCCGAAAACCGGATCAGCGCCGCCAGCGGCACAGTGGCCAGGTTGTCGCACCGGTACTGCCCACCAAGCGCACTGGGAATCTTGAGGCAGTAGGTGCGGCCATCGGTGAGCGGCCCCAGTGCGGCTTCGGCCAGGCACACGGCCTCGGGCATATACCAGTCGTTGAGAAAATCCTGGTTGTACGACAGCGCATCGAACGCGGCGCGGCTGTTGGCCAGCGGCTCGCAACATAGTTCGTGCGGGCGCAGGCACCAGAAATGATCGTCCTCGTCGCGGATGATGAGATTGCCGAACGCATTGGCGCCGAGCACTTCGACCGCGCTCATGCCCACCCAGCCCCAAGATTTATTGATATCGTCTACATCGATCATGGAATGTCCCTGCTTTGTCGACCGTTGCCAGTTCGACCGGACAAACCGCGGTGCATTGCAACAGAAGGACGTGAGGTTGACCGGCATCGAGGCCGTTATAGATGAGCAAGAGATGAGCAAGAGATGGGCAAAAAGCAGACAGGCGGCAGAAAAACAAAAAGCCGCTGATTCTTTCGAATCAACGGCCTTGAATCTGGTTGCGGGGACAGGATTTGAACCTGTGACCTTCGGGTTATGAGCCCGACGAGCTGCCAGACTGCTCCACCCCGCGTCTGTGAAATGAATTATACGCGGCCGTGGGTCATTAAGCAAATCTAATCCTCTCCGCATGGTCGATTGAAGAAACTTATATCTCATCGGCACGCGCGCCGCGCCAGCGGGCAATACCGCCGCCATCCCTACCGACAGCGCATTCGGTGTACAGTATTGCCACGACCAACCTGCCCCACCCATCCATGAAATTCTGCTCCGAGTGCGCCCACCCTGTCGTGCTGGCCATTCCCGAAGGCGACAACCGGCCGCGCTACGTGTGCACGCATTGCAACACGATCCACTACCAGAATCCGAAACTGGTGGTCGGTTCCATCCCGGTATGGGAGCACGATGGCGAGCTCCAGATACTGCTGTGCAAGCGCGCGATCGAGCCGCGCTACGGTTATTGGACGTTGCCGGCCGGCTTCATGGAAAACGAAGAGACCACCGAACAGGCAGCCCAGCGCGAGACCGAGGAAGAAGCCGGGGCCAACGTCGAGCTTGGCCCGCTGTTCACGCTGCTGAACGTCGCCCACGTGCACCAGGTCCACCTGTTCTATCTGGCGCGCCTGCGCGACCTCGACTACGCGGCGGGCATCGAAAGCCTCGATGTGCAACTGTTTACCGAAGCGACCATCCCATGGGATGACCTGGCCTTTCCCACCATCCGCACGACGCTGGAACTGTTCTTTGCCGACCGGATCAAAGTGCGCGAGGGTGGCGGCTTCGGCTTTCACAGCCTCGCCATCGATCGCCCGATGATCGCCCCACGCGAACCGGACTGACATGATTCCCTGGCTCGAAGCCGATACGCCGTTCCCCGACGTGTCGAAGGCACTGACCGCCGAGGCGCCGGGCCTGCTCGCCGCCGGCGCCGACCTGTCGCCGCAGCGCCTGCTGCAGGCTTACCGCAACGGCATCTTCCCGTGGTTTTCCGAAGGCCAGCCGATCCTGTGGTGGAGCACCGACCCGCGCATGGTGTTGGATACCGCCCAGTTCAAGGTCAGCGACAGCCTGGCGAAAACACTGCGCAAGATCGAGCGCAGCCGCCTCGACGGCGGGCGCTGGGACGTACGCTTCGACAGCGCGTTTGAAGACGTGATGCGCGCCTGCGCTGCACCGCGGCGGGACGGGCCCGGCACCTGGATCTCGGATGAGATCATCACCGGCTACACGGGCCTGCACGCGCTTGGCCACGCGCACTCGGCCGAAGTCTGGCTCGACGGCGAACTGGTGGGCGGGGCGTATGGGGTGTGCATTGGCCGCATGTTCTATGGCGAGTCGATGTTCGCGCGCGTCTCGGATGCGTCCAAGGTCGCGCTGGCCTATCTGGTGGCGTTCTTGCGACGCCATGGTGTCGACATGATCGACTGCCAGCAAGAGACCGGCCACCTGGCCTCGCTCGGCGCGGCGCCCATTGCGCGCAGCAGTTTTCTTGAACACGTTCGTGGCGCCATCGGCAAGCCGGGCATCGACACCTGGACGGTGGCGTCACCGTTGGCTGGCTAACGTAGCGGCCCGCCGGTTTTCGCTAGAATAGGCATAACTCCACGTCGTCCCGAGAGCTCCTTGCATGACGCACCTACACGACCTGCCCTTCGCAACGCTGCAGTTCTACACGACGGCGCCCTACCCGTGCAGCTATCTCGATGCGCGTCAGGCGCGCTCGCAGGTTGCCACGCCGTCGCACCTGATCAATGCCGACGTGTATTCAGAGCTGGTCAAGAACGGTTTCCGGCGCAGCGGCATCTTCACCTACCGCCCCTATTGCGACGGCTGCCAGGCCTGCATCCCGGTGCGCGTCAAGTGCGCCGACTTTCGGCCCAACCGCACCCAGCGCCGCGCCTGGAAGCGGCACGGCGACCTGGTCGCGATGGTCGCCAACCTGGCCTTCTCGGACGAGCATTACGCGCTCTACCTGCGCTACCAGACCACGCGCCACGTCGGCGGCGGCATGGACCAGGACAGCCGCGACCAGTACGCGCAGTTCCTGCTGCAAAGCCGCGTCAACACGCGCCTGGTCGAGTTTCGCGAACCCGACGGCACCTTGCGCATGGTCTCGATCATCGACGTGCTGTCCGATGGCCTGTCATCGGTCTATACCTTCTTCGACCCCGATGTCGAGAACGCGTCGTACGGCACCTACAACATCATCTGGCAAGTGAACCAGGCGGCTGAGCTGGGCCTGTCGCATGTGTACCTGGGCTACTGGATCGCGCAGAGTCCCAAAATGGCGTACAAGATCAATTTCAGGCCGCTGGAAGCGCGTATCGACGGGCAGTGGGGCGTACTCGACGCCTGAGACTGTTACACGGGGCGTTCCGGACACAACCGCTAACAATTACGTTGACACTCCGTTACGTACGCGGCCCCCGACGCACGTTAGAATGGTGGGGATATTTCAACCGAGTAACCCATGCCAGACAAAATCCTGTATACCCTCGTCCGTCCCGCACTGTTCTCGCTCGATCCCGAAGCGGCGCACAACCTGACCTTGCCCATGCTGCGTCGCGCAGCCGCGCTTGGCCTGACAGGCGCCTTCCGGAAACCACGGCCCGATCCGCGCACCGTCATGGGTATCACGTTTCCCAACCCCGTCGGCCTGGCCGCCGGCTTGGACAAGGATGGCGCCTATATCGACGGCCTGGCCGCACTGGGTTTCGGTTCGATTGAAATCGGCACGGTCACGCCGCGCGGGCAGGCCGGCAACCCGAAGCCGCGCATGTTCCGCCTGCCGCGTGCGCGCGGCATCATCAATCGCATGGGCTTCAATAACGGCGGCGTCGACGCGTTCGTGGCCAATGTGCAGGCCTCGCGCTTCTTCCAGGAGAAACAGGGCGTACTGGGCCTGAACATCGGCAAGAACGCCGACACCCCGATCGAGCGCGCCGCCGACGACTATCTTGAATGCCTGCGCAAGGTGTACCCGTACGCCAGCTACGTGACGGTGAATATCTCGTCGCCGAACACGCAGAACCTGCGCCAGCTGCAGGGCGCGTCGGAACTCGACAGCCTGCTCTCGCAGCTCAAGCAGGAGCAGATGCGCCTGGCCGACCAGCACGGCCACTACGTGCCGCTCACGCTCAAGATCGCGCCGGACGTCGACGGCGACCAGATCCGCGATATCGCCGGCGCCCTGCTGCGCCACAAGATCGACGGCGTCATCGCCACCAACACCACGCTCAACCGGCGCGATGTCGAAGGCATGAAGCATGCGCAGCAAGCGGGCGGCCTGTCGGGCGCGCCCGTGTTCGAGCAATCGAATATCGTGATCCGCGCGCTCAAGACCGAGCTGCGCGACGACATCCCGATCATCGGCGTGGGCGGCATCATGCGCGGCGCCGACGCCCGCGCGAAGTTCGCGGCCGGCGCCAAGCTGGTGCAGTTGTACAGTGGGTTGATTTACGCCGGGCCGGGCCTGGTGCGCGAATGCGCGGATGCGCTGCGTGACAAAACGAAGAAGTGATGTTGGTTTGTGCTGGCGGTGTGCTGGCTGACTTGGGTTCCCGCCTCCGCGGGAACGACGTGCAATTTTACGTGGTCCCTGAAATGATCGTGAGCCGCCAGCTTTAAAACCGTCATTCCCGCGGAGGCGGGAATCCAAGTTTAGCGCAGCCCACAGCAACAATTCACTCCGCCGTCGCAATCGCCTTCTCGATATCCGCCCGCGTATACCCCTGCGCAAACCGCTCGATGAAGTGAAACGCATACGCGCGCAGATACGACCCGCGCCGCACTGCCAGGCGCGTGACGTTCTGCGCGAACAGGTGCGACGCCTCGATCGCGCGCAAACCCTTGTCGCGGCCATGGTCGAACGCCATCGACGCCACGATCCCCACCCCCATCCCCAGCGACACATACTGCTTGATCACGTCCGAATCCATCGCCGTGAGTACGATGTCCGGCGCCAGCCCGGCTTCGACGAACGCCGCATCGATATGGCCGCGGCCAGTAAAACCCTGGTCGTACGTGATGAGCGGATGCTCGGCCAGGTCTTCGAGGCGCAGCGGCGACCCGCTGGCGAAAATCGGGTGCCCTTCGGGCGCCACGATCAAGTGGCTCCAGCGGTAGCACGGGAACGACACCAGGTCAGGAAACGCGGCGATGCCTTCGGTGGCGATGCCGATATCGGCCTTGCCCGACATGACCCATTCCGCAATGTGTTCCGGCGAGCTTTGCTGCAGGGCGATGCGCACGTTCGGGAACGCCGCTCGGAACGACTGCACCACTTGCGGCAGCGCGTAACGCGCTTGCGTATGGGTCACTGCCACCGTGAGCGTGCCGCTGTCCTGGCCCGCGAATTCGCGACTGGCCTGCTGCAGGTTCTCGGCTTCGACCAGCAGCTTTTCGACGATGCGCAAGATGCCTTTGCCCGGGGGCGTCAGGCCCGTGAGGCGCTTGCCGTTGCGCTCGAAAATCACCACGCCCAGTTCATCTTCGAGTTCGCGGATCTGGCGCGACACGCCCGGCTGCGACGTGAACAGCGCGTTGGCCACTTCGGTCAGGTTGAAATCGCGGCGGGCCGCTTCGCGCACCGATCGCAGCTGCTGGAAGTTCATACGGCGCTGCCTTCGTCGACGAAGACCTCGATACGGCGTGGGCGCACCACCAGCGTGTCGCCTTCTTTCAGGCCCAGGCTCGCGAAGCGCTCGTTCGGCAGCACCGCTTCGATCATCTGGCCATTGTCGGCGCGCTCCAGATCGAGCTGGGCCAGTGGCCCGATGGCGTGGGCGCGGCGCAGCTTGGCCACCACGCCGGCTGCACCTGGCGTGTAGCGCTCGACATCGAGATCGTGCGGCCGCACGTAGCCGATGCCGGCGCCATCGCGCACGTCGATGTGCTGCGGCGCCTGGAAGTTGACGTCACCGCTGGCCAGCACGCCTTCATGGATGCGGCCATGGAACAGGTTGACGTTGCCCAAGAAGCCGTACACGAACGGCGAGGCTGGGTGGTTATAAACCTGGTCGGGGCTGCCCAGCTGTTCGACGCGGCCCTTGTTCATCAAGACCACCTGGTCGGCCACTTCCAGCGCTTCTTCCTGATCGTGGGTCACAAAAATCGACGTCACGTGCAGGTCGTCATGCAGGCGACGTAGCCAGCGGCGCAGTTCCTTGCGCACCTTGGCGTCGAGCGCGCCGAACGGCTCGTCAAGCAGCAGCACGCGCGGCTCGACCGCCAGCGCACGCGCCAGGGCGATACGCTGGCGCTGGCCACCCGACAGCTGCGGCGGATAGCGGTCGGCGATCCAGTCGAGCTGCACCAGCTCGAGCAGCTTTTTTACTTTGTCGCGGATTTGCGCTTCGCTCGGGCGTTCGCTGCGCGGCTTCACGCGCAGGCCGAATGCCACGTTCTCGAACACGGTCATATGCTTGAACAGCGCGTAGTGCTGGAACACGAAACCCACCTGTCGCTCGCGCACGTGGCGGTGCGAGGAATCCTGGCCGTCGAGCAGCACGGTGCCCGAGTCCGGGTATTCCAGGCCGGCGATGATGCGCAGCAGCGTGGTCTTGCCGCAGCCCGACGGGCCGAGCAAGGCGGTCAGTTCGCCATCCGGGAACTGCAGCGACACGTCGTCGAGCGCCTTGAACTGGCCGAAATTTTTACGGATGTGTTGGACTTCAATCGTCATGCGTGGCTCCGGCTTGTATTCAGTGAGGGGCGTCCAGCGAGGCCGACTTGGCCTGGTGCAGACGCCATTCGATAAAGGACTTGATGGCCAGCGTCACCAGCGCGAGCAGCGCCAGCAGCGATGCCACAGCGAATGCGGCCGTGAAGTTGTATTCGTTGTAGAGGATCTCGACGTGCAGCGGCATCGTATTGGTTTCACCACGAATATGGCCCGAAACCACCGACACCGCGCCGAACTCGCCCATCGCGCGCGCATTACACAAGATCACGCCATACAGCAGGCCCCATTTAATGTTCGGCATCGTCACGCGCCAGAAGGTCGACCAGCCCGACGCGCCCAGCACCAGCGCCGCTTCTTCTTCTTCGGTGCCCTGCTGCTGCATCAGCGGAATCAGCTCGCGCGCCACGAACGGGAACGTGATGAACACGGTGGCCAGCACGATGCCCGGCACGGCGAACAGGATCTTGATGTCGTGCTCGGCCAGCCACGGGCCGAACCAGCCCGAGGCGCCGAACAGCAGTACATACATCAGGCCCGCGATGACGGGCGAGATCGAGAAAGGCAGGTCGATCAGCGTGAGCAGGATGCTCTTGCCACGGAATTCGAACTTGGTGATCGCCCACGCGGCCGCCACCCCGAACACGAGGTTCAGCGGCACCGAGATCACGGCGGCGATCAGTGTGAGCTTGATGGCCGAAATCGCATCCGGATCGATGACCGATTCGACATACACTTCCCAGCCCTTCTTGAGCGCTTCGACAAACACCGCCGCGAGCGGGATGAACAGGAACAGCGTGAGGAACACCAGCGCGATGGCGATGAGTACATACCTGACCCAGCGTGGTTCGAGCACGCTCGTGTCGAGACGCTTGCCCGTGGCGGCCTGCGGGCGCGGCGGCGGTGTCACTTTATCGAGGACGGCGCTCATGATTTACCTGCCCGTTTGCGGGTCCAGGCCTGCAGCAGATTGATCGCCAGGAGCAGGACGAACGAAAACACCAGCATCACGACGGCGAGCGCTGTGGCGCCGGCGTAGTCGTACTGTTCGAGTTTGGAGATGATGAGCAGCGGCGTGATCTCGGATACCATCGGCAGGTTACCGGCGATGAAGATGACCGAGCCGTACTCGCCGGTAGCACGCGCAAACGCCAGCGCAAAGCCGGTCAGCAGCGCAGGCACGATTGTCGGCAGCACCACGCGGGTAAAGGTCTGCAGCGGCGGCGCGCCCAGGCTGGCGGCGGCTTCTTCGAGTTCGCGTTCTGCTTCTTCAAGTACCGGCTGCACCGTGCGCACGACGAATGGCAGGCCGATGAAGGTCAACGCCACCACGACGCCCAGCGGCGTGAACGCGACCTTGATGCCCCACTCGGCCAGGTATTGGCCGATCCAGCCGTTGTGCGCGTACAGGGCGGTCAGTGTAATGCCAGCCACGGCGGTCGGCAGCGCGAACGGCAGGTCGACCAGCGCATCGATGAAGCGCTTGCCGGGGAACTGATAGCGCACCAGCACCCAGGCGACAATGCCGCCGAAGACCACGTTCAGGCTGGCGGCGATCAGCGACGCGCCAAAGCTCAAGCGATACGAGGCCATCACGCGCTCGGACGTGACGGTGGCCCAGAACTCGGCCCAGGTCATGCTGAAGGTCTTGAGGAACACCGCCGACAGCGGGATGAGAACGATCAGCGCCAGGTAAAACAGCGTGAAGCCGAGCGACAGGCCGAAGCCGGGGATGACCCGGCCCGGCGCTTTCGACGACTTGGGCGCTGCCGTGCTGCCTGGCAATGCAAGCGATGTCATGCGAGTCCTTATTACAAATTCTTCTATCGGGATCGCATATTCGCACGTGGTCTTTATAAAGCAAACGAAAGAATCCTTATTTGTATAGACACGAAACGCTATGTAGAAGCACGGCAGTTGCATGTCCTTATGCGGAAATCTTCGTAAGCCGGATAAAAAGCGCACAAAAAAAGCGGTGGACCAGGCGATTGCCCGGTCCACCGCTTCGGTATTCTGCGAGGGTCGCTTACTTGTTCGGCTGCGGCGTCAGGCGCAGATAAGGCCGAGGCGCCTCGAAGCCCTTCGGATACTTTTGCTTGATGACCTCGGGATCGGTGACGGTCAGCGGAATGATGACGGCGTCGCCGTCTTTCCAGTTGCCCGGCGTGGCGACCGTGTAGCCGTCGGTCAGTTGCAGGGCGTCGATCACGCGCAGCACTTCGTCGAAGTTACGGCCGGTGCTCATCGGGTAGGTGATGGTAAGGCGCACTTTCTTGTTCGGATCGATGATGAACAGCGAGCGGACGGTGGCGGTGGCCGACTGTTCCGGGTGGATCATGTCGTACAGCGTAGACACCGAGCGGTCGGCATCGGCGATGATCGGGAAGCCCACCACGGTCTGCTGGGTTTCTTCGATGTCGCGGATCCAGTCGCGGTGCTTTTCGGCCGCATCGACCGACAGCGCAATTGCTTTTACATTGCGCTTGTCGAATTCAGGCTTGAGCTTGGCGGTCAGGCCCAGTTCGGTGGTGCAGACCGGGGTGAAGTCGGCCGGGTGCGAAAACAGCACGACCCACGAGTCGCCAGCCCATTCGTGGAAGCGGATGGTGCCGATGCTGGATTCTTGTTCGAAATCGGGGGCAGTATCGCCGAGGCGTAACGTCATGGTCATCTCCTGGATTAATGAAACTTGTTCGGGTCGCCATCCGGTACGGACAGCGCGCGTTGCATTGCTTACATGAAGCGGTTGTAGAGGACGACGGCCCAGACCGCGACCGCCAGCAGCAGCGTCAGGGCGACTGCGGCGCTGCCGAGATCCTTGGCCGCTTTCGACAATGGATGGCGCTCGAGCGAAATGCGGTCGACGATCGCCTCGATCGCCGAATTGATCAGCTCGACGACCAGCACCACGACCAGCACGCCGATCATGGCCAGGCGCTGGAAGCCCGAGACCGGCAACAGCAGCGCAATCACGCTGGCCACCCCGATCAGCACCACTTCTTGCCGGAACGCCGCTTCGCTGCGCCAGGCCCAGCGCAAGCCGTCCCACGTGTTGCGGCAGGCGGCGCCAATGCGCTCGAGGCCGCGCAAGGTCTTGAATTCGCTGATCGGGTTTTCCATCGTTGTCCAATGAAGATACGGGAACAGCATTATGCATCCTCGAGGTGAGCATGTGGCAATCGAGCCAACAATGCAAGGGCGGGTTTGCGCCAGCGTTTCACATCATGGTATAAAGAATGGGCCTACCGCACCGCACCAACCACAATATGAAAATGGAAACGCCTCAACCCGCCAAGACCTCGATCCAGGTGATTGAACGCATGACGTCGCTGCTGGACGCCCTGGCCAGCTTTTCCGACCCGGTCAGCCTCAAGGAGCTGGCGCGCGTATCGGGCCTGCACCCGTCCACCGCGCACCGTATCCTCAACGACATGGTCGTCACGCGCTTCGTCGACCGTGTCGAGCCGGGTACCTATCGCCTGGGCATGCGCTTGCTGGAACTCGGTAACGTGGTCAAGAGCCGGCTGTCGGTGCGCGAAGCGGCGCTCGACGCCATGCGCGCCCTGCACCGCAAGACGCAGCAGACGGTGAATCTGTCGGTACGCCAGGGTGACGAAATCGTGTACATCGACCGCGCCTTCTCGGAGCGCTCCGGCATGCAGGTCGTGCGCGCCATCGGCGGGCGCGGTCCGCTGCACCTGACCTCGACCGGCAAGCTGTTTCTATCGGTGGACGACATCAAAGCCACGCGCGCCTACGCCACCCGCACGGGCCTGGCGGGCCACACGCGCAACTCGATCACCGAGCTGGCGCGACTGGAACGTGAACTGAGCCTGGTGCGCTCGCGCGGCTATGCGCGCGACAATGAAGAGCTGGAACTGGGCGTGCGCTGCATGGCGGCAGGCATCCACGATGACAGCGGCAAGCTGGTGGCGGGGTTGTCGATTTCGGCGCCGGCCGACCGCCTGCAAGAAGACTGGCTCGATGACCTGGTGCAGACGGCGGCGCGGATTTCGTCGACGCTGGGATATCGACCGATGCCGACGGTGTGACAGCGGTGTGACAGCAGTACGCTAGCGCGTCAACCCGGGCGCGCTGGCGGTGATGGTCGATGGCCGAATGGCTTCGACATCCATCCGGTCGGGCAATGACTCGATCAGGCGGCGAATACGACCGGCGTCAGCGGTGCGCGACATCTTGCCCTTCGAATCGAGGAATACCATCACGACATTGCGGCCATGGATCATGGCCTGCATCACCAGGCAGCGCCCTGCTTCGTTGATGAAGCCAGTCTTTTGCAGGCCGATATTCCAGTCAGGCAGCGACACCAGATAATTGGTATTACGGTAGTGCATGGTGCGGCCGCTGGCTTGCACGGTGGAGTTCGGCGTGGTCGAGAATTCACGCAGCACCGGGTCGCCATGCGCCGCCATGACCAGCTTGGCCAGGTCGCGACCGCTCGACACGTTGCGGCTCGACAGGCCGCTCGAATCGACGTAATGGGTGTCGCGCATGCCCAGCTCGCGGGCCTTGGCATTCATCGCGGCGACAAAGGCAGTGATACCGCCCGGATAATTACGGCCCAGCGCCGAGGCGGCGCGGTTCTCGGAACTCATCAGGGCGATGTGGAGCAGTTCGCGGCGCGTCATATTGGCGCCGACCGGCAGGCGCGAGCTGCTGAACTTGTGGCGGTCGACGTCGGCGTCGGTCACGCGCAACATTTCGTCCAGGTCTTGTTTGGCGTCCATCACGACCATGCCAGTCATCAGCTTCGTCAGCGATGCGATCGGGAGTGCGACATTGGCATTTTTCTCGAACAGCACTTCGGCGCTGTTCTGGTCGATCACGTAGGCCACGTTCGAGCGCAGCGCCAATGGATCGGCCGTGTTGTCCAGGCCCGCCATGTCGCCGACGGTCTTGGCTGCAACGCCAGTCGCTACGGCGGCGGCGGCAACACGTACCGGCTGGTACGTGACGACCCGCTTGCCGCGCACCATCTTCACCCGGCGCACCATGCGTGGGCGCTCGCCCACGGCGGCTACGTCCTGGCGTTTGGCGCGCTTGGTCTTGGCCGCGGCAGTGGTCTTGCGCACGACCTTGCGTTTGACTTTTTTCTTGGCGACCGAGGATTTTTTGGCCTGCTCGGTCGCACCTGCGCCGGCACCGGCGCCAGCGCCGGCGGCTTGCACCGGAGAGAAGGTAAATAAGGCAGCAACAACGGCAGCCACAGCAAGTTTGAACATGGTGAAGCCCCTGACCCGAACAGATGAGATACGTAGTGAAGTGTAGCGGAACGTCGTTCAATCGCAAGCACATTGTACATTCTGTGCGGCAATATCCCACTTAAAACAACAGGATGCCGAAAACAATTTTCCTATTGATATCAACGGGATATTGACGGTCTTTACACTATTCCATGAAGCGCGCGAAACCGTGGCTCGGTTCGCGCTCGGTCACCAGGGTGTTTTCGATCCGCCCGGGATCGGCCCAGCCCAGCGCCATGCCGCACACCACCATCTCGTTGGCCGGCAGCCCGAGTTCGCCCGCAATGATCCGATGATACTGCGTGAAGGCCGCTTGCGGACAGGTGTCCAGGCCCCTTGCGCGCGCTGCCACCATGATGTTTTGCAAGAACATGCCGTAGTCGAGCCACGAACCCTGCGCCATGATGCGGTCGATGGTAAAGATCATGCCCACCGGCGCGTCGAAGAAGGCGTAGTTACGGGCGTGCTGGGCCGCCATGCCGGCCTTGTTGTCACGTGTCAGCCCAAGCAGGCTGTACAGATCCCAGCCCACCTTGCGACGCCGGTCGATGTAGGGCGCCGTCCACTCACGCGGATAGTAGGCGTACTCCTCGGTATGCCCGCGCGCCTGCTCGGGGTCGGCATTGACGGCCAGGATCGCGTTCGACAGCCGCTCGCGCGCCGCGCCAGTGAGCACATACACTTTCCACGGCTGCGTGTTGGTGCCGGACGGCGCGCGCGCGGCGACGTCGAGGATGCGGGCGATCTCGTCGCGTTTCACCGGCTTGTCGAGAAAGGCGCGGATCGAGCGACGCGACGTGATGGCGGCATCCACCGCTTCCTGGCTGGGACCACTGATCATGGAGAACTCCCTGGTTTTTTGACAACAAAAGCGACGCCGGTGACGGCGACGATCATCCCGGCCAGGCCAAGCAGGCTGAACGACTCGCCGAACAATAACCAGGCCATGATGGCGGTCGTGGGCGGGGTCAGGTACATCAGGCTCGTCACTTCGGTGGCCTGACTGCGCCGTATCAGAGTAAATAACAAGAAGATGGCGCCGATCGACAGCGCGAACACCGACCACAACCAGGCGAGGATGAATTCGCCGCTCCAGGTAATGCGGGTAAACGCGGGATCCAGGTCTTCCAGCCAGATGGCCAGCGGAATCAGCGCCAGCACCGTGGCGCCGAACTGGATCGTCGTGCCGGTCCTCAGATCGAACTGCGGACAAAAGCGCCGCTGGTACATCGTGCCGGTCGTGATGCTCAGCAGCGCGAACAGGCACAGGGCCAGTGCGGCGGGCGACACGCCGGCCAGGCCCAGCTTGGCATACACGACGAGGGCCACGCCCGACAAGCCCAGGCACAAACCAAACCACTGCAGCCGGCGCACGCGCTCGCCGATCAGTGGCGCGGCCGCGGCCGTGAGAATGGGCTGCATGCCGACGATCAGGGCTGTCAGCCCGGCGGGCATGCCCAGGTTGATGGCAGCCCAGACGCCGCCCAGATACCCGGCCTGAAGCAGCAGGCCGGCCAGCGCCACGTGCAGGATCCGACCGCGCGGCCATGGTGCACGCCAGATCAGCACGATCGGCAGCAACACGGCCAGCACGCCCAGGCAGCGCACGATGAGAAAGGTCAGCGGCGGCGCATACGGCAGGCCGAACTTGGCGACGATGAACCCGGAACTCCATAGCAGCACAAAGAACAGTGGCACCGGCGACAACCACGGGGCCGCCGGGGTGCTGGAGGAAGGAAGCGGCAATATCGCGCGGTTTGACATGGGTCGGAGCTTGGCGCCAGCAAGAGCAGCAACCATTGAGGTAAACACAAGTCCGAGTCTAGCACGGCAGTTTCGTTGCTGTTCAGGCTACTTTGTCGTGCCGCGAGTTTGCGCCAGATCAATTGACTTTTCTTAAAGTAAATGCATCCTTAGACATTATGTGGTCCCGATGGTGCAATGCATCAAAATCGCTTGACGCTTCAAACGAAGTGGCACAAAATCTGCCCTGTTGCGGTGCACAAAATAAGAGTCTCGTCGCGTTGTCCGAAGAACCTGCCCCTACCCGAGCAATAATCCATTCACGAAACGTAACATTTTGGAGAGCCTCATGTTTGCAATCCCTGAACAGTTTTCGACCGCCACCAAGACCAGCCTGGAATCGCAATTTGCCCTGTTTTCGTCGCTGACGTCCAAGACGTTCGAGAGCGTTGAGAAGCTGGTCGCCCTGAACATCAGCACGGCGCGCGCCAGCCTCGAAGAATCGTCGGCCCTCACCACCAAGCTGCTGAGCGCCAAAGACCCACAAGAATTTTTCTCGCTGGCCTCTACCCAGGCCCAGCCGAGCGCCGAAAAAGCCATGGCCTACAGCCGTCAACTGGCCTCGATCGCCAGCGGCACCGGCGCCGAATTCTCGAAAGCGGCCGAAAGCCAGATCGTCGAAGCCAATCGCAAGGTGATTTCGCTGGTCGATGAAGTGAGCAAGAACGCGCCAGCCGGTTCGGAAAACTTCGTTGCCGCCGTCAAGACCGCGATCAGCAACGCCAACGCGGGCTATGAGCAGTTCAGCAAGACCTCGAAGCAGGCTGTCGAAACCATCGAAACCAATATGAACGCCGCTGTGTCGCAATTCTCGGCCACCGCTGCCAAGGCCACCAACGCCGCCACCTCGGCGACGGCTGCTGCCGCTGCTTAATCGTCAATAAGCAAAAAAAATGGCCGGGTCGCTTGCGCGTCCCGGCCATTTTTACGTCTGCAGCACTTATTCGCCCAGGTACGCCGCCTGCACGCGGGGATCGGTCAGCATGTCGCGCGCATTGCCGGTCATGATGATCTCGCCCGACTCCATCACGTAGCCGCGGTGCGCGGCCTGCAGCGCCAGCTTGGCGTTCTGCTCGACCAGCAAGATCGTGATGCCCTGCTGCGACACATCGCGGATCACGTCGAAAATCTTCTCGACCATGATCGGCGACAGGCCCATCGACGGCTCGTCCAGCAGCAGTAATGTCGGATGGCACATCAGCGCGCGCGCCATTGCCAGCATCTGCTGCTCGCCGCCCGATAGCGTGCCGGCCAACTGACCAGCGCGCTCTTTCAGGCGCGGGAACACCGTGTACCATTTTTCGATATCGGCATCGATCCCGGCCTGGTCATTGCGCGTGTAAGCGCCCATCAACAGGTTTTCGTGAATCGACATGCGGGTGAACACCCCCCGCCCTTCCGGCACCATCGCCAGCTTGTGCTGGACCATGCGGAACGACTGGGTGCCGCGCAAGGGCTTGCCCAGATAACTGATGTCGCCTTCGACCTTGCACGGTGGCAGTGTGCCGGTGATGGCTTTCAGGGTCGTCGTCTTGCCGGCGCCATTGGCCCCGATCAGCGTGACCAGTTCGCCCTTGCTCACTTGCAGATCGATGCCCTTGACCGCCTTGATGCCGCCATACGCGACCTTCAGGCCCGAGATTTGCAGAATCGTTTCACCCATCATTGCTTCCATCAGTGGGCACCTCCCAGATAGGCGTCGATCACGGCCTGGTTCTTTTGGATCTCGGCCGGCAGACCTTCGGCGATCTGCTTGCCGTATTCGAGCACCGTGATGCGGTCGCACAGGCCCATCATCAGTTTGACGTCGTGTTCGATCAACAACACCGTCTTGCCCTGCGCCTTGATCTTGACGAGCAATTCGCGCAGGCCCAGTTTTTCGGTGGCGTTCATGCCGGCCGCCGGCTCATCCAGCGCCAGCAATTGCGGATCGGTGGCCAGCGCGCGCGCGATCTCCAGGCGGCGCTGGTCGCCGTACGACAAGAACTTCGCCGTACGATTGGCAAATTGCCCGATGCCCACGAAATCGAGCAATTCTTGGGCGCGCTGGCGAATCTGCGCTTCCTCCAGGCGCGCCGCCTTGTGGCGCAGGATCGCGCCGAGCACGCCCTGTTTCGTGCGCACGTGGCGCCCGACCATCACGTTTTCGAGTGCGCTCATCTCGCCGAACAGGCGGATGTTCTGGAACGTGCGCGCGATGCCGGCCTTGGCAACGGCATGCGGGGCCGACGGCGAATACGCCTTGCCAGCCAGCTCGAAGGTGCCGCTGTCGGGCTGATAAAGACCCGTGATCACGTTGAAAAACGTGGTCTTGCCAGCGCCGTTGGGGCCGATCAGGCCATAGATCTGGCCCTGCCTGATCTGGATGCCAACGTCGGTCAGCGCCTGCAGGCCGCCGAAGCGCTTGTTGACGCCGGCAATATTCAGAATGACTTGTTCGCTCATCTCGGTTCCCTGCGCGTTCATGCGGTCGAAGCTTCTTCGTCTTCACGCGCCAGCGCGGCGTTCGGACGCTCTTCCTTGTTGGGCGACGGCCACAGGCCGGCCGGGCGGATCAGCATGATCAGCACCAGCGCCAGGCCGTACAGCAACTGGCGCAGCACTTCGGCTTCGATGATCACCTTGCCGAACAACGCCGTTTGCAGCGGGTCGACCACGTGGCGCAGCACCTCGGGCAGCGCCGCGAGCAGCACGCCGCCCAGCACCACGCCCGGGATGTGGCCGATACCGCCGAGCACCACCATCGCCAGAACGGCGATCGATTCGGTCAGCGAGAACGATTCTGGCGAGACAAAGCCTTGGAACGCGCCAAACATCGCGCCGGCCACGCCGCCAAACGACGCGCCTATCGCAAACGCGAGCAACTTGACGTTGCGGGTATTGATGCCCATCGCCTTGGCCGCGATCTCGTCTTCACGGATCGCCACCCAGGCGCGGCCCAGGCGCGAATGCTGCAGGCGGCTGGTGATAAAGATCGACAGGATCACCAGCGCCAGGAACAGGAAGTAATAAGCGTTCACCGACGGCATTGCGTAACTGCCGATGTGCACGGTGGCGTTGGAACCCGCCTCACCGGCCAGCGACACGCCGAAGATGCGGATCGGGTCGATCATGTTGATGCCCTGCGGCCCGTTGGTGAAGTTGATCGGGTCGTTCAGGTTGTTCATGAAGATGCGGATGATCTCGCCGAAGCCCAGCGTCACGATGGCGAGATAGTCGCCGCGCAGCTTCAGGGTCGGGGCGCCCAGCAGCGCGCCGCACAGCGCGGCGAACAGGGCCGCCAGCGGCACGATCGCCCACAACGACAGGTGGATGCCGTTCTGCTGGATCTCGGGCCCGAAGAAGGCGACCAGCGCCTCGCCAATCACCGGTGAGTAATAGATCACCGACTCGAGCAGCGCGGCAAACTGCGGCGACGAGAACAGGCCGACCAGGTAGGCGCCAACGGCGAAGAAGGCGATATAGCCCAGGTCGAGCAGGCCGGCAAAGCCCACCACGATGTTCAGGCCGAGCGCGAGCATGATGTACAGCAGCGCGATGTCGATGATGCGAACCCACGAGTTGCCGAACTGGGCGGCAAAGAACGGGAAGATCAGCAGCAGCACCAGCAGGATCGCCATGCTGGTGTAGGCCTGGCGCGGCTTGTGCTGGGTGTCGAAGGTCAGGAGTGCCATGGTGTGCTCCTCGAAATCAAGCGCGGTCGGCCACGCGTTCGCCCATGATGCCGGACGGGCGCAGGGTCAACACGAGGATCAGCACCACGAAGGCGAAGATGTCCTGGTAATGGCTGCCGAGGAAGCCGCCGGTCAGGTCGCCGATATAACCGGCGCCCAGCGCTTCGATGATGCCGAGCAGCAGCCCGCCGATCATGGCGCCATAAATATTCCCGATACCACCCAGCACCGCGGCGCAGAATGCCTTCAGGCCCGGCAGCACGCCCATCGTGAACGTGATCGAGGCGTAATTGGCGCCCCACATCACGCCGGCCACGGCGGCCAGCGCCGCGCCGATGGCGAAGGTGGCGACAATCACGCGATTCGCGTCGACGCCCATCAGGCCGGCCACGCGCGGGTTCTCGGCGACGGCGCGCATGGCGCGGCCCATCCGGGTGCGCTCGACCAGCAGCACCAGGCCGCCCATCGCCAGTGCAGCCAGCACCAGCAGCAACACCTGAGTTTGCGAAATCATGGCGCCCCCGATGATGATCGGTTCGGACGACAGCAGTTGCGGGAACGGGATCGGGCTGCGGCCCCAGATCATCATCGCGAACGTTTGCAGCAGGATCGACACGCCGATGGCCGTGATCAATGGCGCCAGGCGCGGCGCATTGCGCAGGCGCCGGTACGCCACGCGTTCAATCAGGATATTGACCAGCATGGTGACGGGAATCGCGCCCAGGATCGCCACTGCCAGCTGGACATACCCTGGCAGGCCGGGCACATAGACTTCCAGCAATTGCAGGATCGTCAGGCCGATCATGGCGCCGATCATGAGTACGTCGCCGTGGGCGAAATTGATCAGGTTAAGGACGCCATACACCATCGTGTAACCGAGGGCGACCAGCGCATACATACTGCCGAGCACGAGGCCGTTCAGTAGTTGTTGGATAAAAGTTTCCATCGTTTCGCCTGTTGTGCAATAACAAAAAACGGCACGCCGGGGTATCCCGACGTGCCGCTCATGGTCTGAGGCCGCTACTTTTTACTATGATCTGCGACCGCGCAACGCGCCTGTCAGCGCACCGCTCCGATATTTTTGAGCGCCGCCATCATAGCGTGGCTCCCGGAAAACTAACAACGGTTAATCCGGGCAGTAGCAAATTTTGTTTTCTGACCGAACTAAAAATAATGTTCAGCCTTCGACCTTGAAGGCGACTTGGCGCACGCCGTCCAGGCCCTTGGGCAGTGGGAACGTCACATTCTCTTCCACGCCTTCAAGGGCGCGCACGCTCGCTGCGCCCAATTCTTTCAGGCGATCGATGACGGCTTGCACCAGCACTTCCGGCGCCGACGCGCCGGCGGTGACGCCGATGCGCTTCTTGCCCACGATCCAGGCAGGATCGATGGCGGCGGCGTTGTCGACCATATAGGCCGGCGTGCCCATCTTGTCGGCCACTTCGCGCAGCCGGTTCGAGTTCGAGCTGTTCGGGCTGCCGACGACGATCACCACTTCCACCTGCGGCGCGAGGAACTTGACGGCTTCCTGGCGGTTGGTCGTGGCGTAGCAGATATCGCCCTTCTTCGGCTCGATGATGTTCGGGAAGCGCACCTTGAGCGCGGCGATGATGTCGGCCGTGTCGTCGACCGACAAGGTGGTTTGCGAGACATACGCCAGCAGGTCGGGATTGCGCACTTGCAGGTTCTCGACATCGGCAACCGTCTCGACCAGGTGCATGCCTTCTTCGGCCTGGCCCATCGTGCCTTCGACTTCCGGGTGGCCATCGTGGCCGATCATGATGATCTCGGCGCCGAGTTTGCGCATCTTGGCCACTTCGACGTGCACCTTGGTCACCAAGGGGCAGGTGGCGTCAAAGATGGTGAGGCCGCGCGCTTCGGCGTCGGCACGCACGGCCTTGGATACGCCGTGGGCCGAGAACACCAGCGTATTGCCGGGCGGGACGTCTTCGAGCGCTTCAATAAAAATCGCGCCCTTGGTGCGCAGGTCGGCCACCACATACGCGTTGTGCACGATCTCGTGGCGCACGTAGATCGGGGCGCCGAATTGGGTCAGGGCGCGCTCGACGATTTCGATGGCGCGGTCCACGCCGGCGCAAAAGCCGCGCGGCTGGGCAAGCAGAATCTCATTTTCCATAGTCTTCCTTTACAGCACCGAGATCAGTTTTACTTCGAACTGCAGGGCCCGGCCAGCCATCGGATGGTTGAAGTCGAACACGGCCGAATCGTCGCGCATTTCCAGCAGCACGCCGGCAAAGCGGCCACCCTTCGGGGCGTTGAACTCGACCACTTCGCCGACATGGTAGTCGGCGCCCGGCACCGAATTTTCTTCCAGCGTCGCCTTCGACACCGACTGGATCAGTTCGGGGTTACGTTCACCGAACGCTTCCTGCGCGCTGAGCTCGAAGGTTTGGTGCGTGCCTTCGGGCAGGCCGAGCAGGCGTTGTTCGAGGAACGGCGCCAGCTGGCCCTGGCCCAGCAGCAAAGTCGCCGGAGTGCCATTGAAGGTGGTGATCACATCAGAACCACCGGCAACAGCCAGGCGGTAATGCAGGGTCAGGTACGAAGATTCATTGACGACAGGAGCAGCGTTGGACATGTTCTTTGCGACGTTCCTTGTTAGTGCAGGCAGCCCCGGTGGGGCAAAGCGCTATTGTAAGCCACGCGCGCAGCTTGCGCCCGGGCTGCCTCTTTTTTTGGCGAGGAATCACGATGGGAATTTGCGACTGGCCTGAGCAAGACCGCCCCCGCGAGCGCTTGCTGCGCGACGGCCCGGCGGCGTTGTCGGACACGGAATTACTGGCGATCTTCCTGCGCGTGGGCGTGGCCGGGAAAAGCGCCGTGACACTGGCGGGCGACACCCTCGCCCACTTCGGATCGCTCCAGCGGCTGCTGCATGCCGATGCCGGCGAGTTCGGGCGCCTGCACGGGCTGGGGCCGGCCAAGTACGCGCAACTGCAGGCGGCGCTGGAACTGGCGCGGCGCGCGGTGGCCGAACAGTTTTGCAGAGAAGCATTGTGTTCGCCCGAGGCGGTGCGCCACTATCTGCGCAGCCAGTTCGCGCTGCGCACCTATGAGTCGTTCATCGTGCTGTTTCTGGATGTGAAGAATCGCCTGATCAATTGCGACGAGATGTTTCGGGGCACGCTCACGCACACGAGTGTGTATCCGAGGGAAGTGGTCAAGGCGGCGCTGCGGCGCAATGCAGCGGCCGTGATCCTGGCGCATAACCACCCTTCCGGCGTGGCCGAGCCGAGCGACGCCGATCTGCGGCTGACGAACGCGCTCACGCAGGCGCTGTCGCTCGTGGACATCCGGGTGCTCGATCACTTCGTCGTGGCCGGATCCCACGTCCATTCTTTTGCCGAGAATGGGCAGTTGTGACAGTTTTGCCACCCGCTGCCGGTTCCATCATGGAAGGAAATACCACCGCGTAAACAGGGGCTTACCAGACTAGAAGCGTACCCATCAATAATTGTTAAATTTTTTTAACACTATATGTAACTATTGTTTTTCGCAAGTGATTGATTCCGCTTCATTTTTCGCGCTATACTCTCGTTTTTCCAAGTCTGGAACATATTTAAGGAGTGCACTATGGCACGTGTTTGCCAAGTAACCGGCAAGGGTGTGATGGTTGGTAACAACGTCTCCCACGCTAACAACAAAACGAAGCGTCGTTTCCTGCCTAACCTGCAGAATCGTCGTATCTACGTCGAATCGGAAAACCGCTGGGTTTCGCTGCGTTTGTCGAACGCCGGCCTGCGCCTGATTGACAAGCTCGGCATCGATGCCGTGCTGGTCGACATGCGTGCTCGTGGCGAAAAAGTTTAATTAGGGAGCTATCATGGCAAAAACTGGCCGCGACAAAATCAAGCTGGAATCGACTGCAGGTACGGGTCACTTCTACACCACCACCAAGAACAAGCGCACGATGCCGGCGAAAATGGAAATCACCAAATTCGACCCTAAGGCACGTAAGCACGTGATCTACAAAGAAACCAAGATCAAGTAATCGATCCTGCTGTCTTCCAAAAAGCCGCCGGCGCAAGCCAGGCGGCTTTTTTTATGACCGCGCTCGGTGACGCGTTACCATGATGCAATGACAAGCTCGTCCCTCACCGCGTTTTCCCCCACCAACGATCGTCTCGACGCCCTCGATGTCCTGCGCGGCTTTGCGCTGATCGGCATTTGCGTCGCCAACGTCGAATTTTTCAACCGCCCCGTGGTCGAATCGGGACAAGGCATCCCGGCCGGCTTGCACGGCCTGGATTGGCTCGTCGCGTTCCTGGTTGCGTATCTGGTGAGCGGCAAGTTCTGGACGATCTTTTCGCTGCTGTTCGGCATGGGCTTTGCGCTGATGCTCGAGCGCGCACGCATGGCCGGGCGGCCGTTCGTGCCGATCTACGGCCGCCGCGTCGGCGTTCTGCTGGCGATCGGACTGCTGCACCACACACTGTTGTGGAGCGGCGATATCCTGATCAGCTATGCGATCGGCGCACTGGCGCTGATGCTGGCCTTGCTGGCGCCAGTGCGGGTGCTCGTGACGGCGCTCATTGCCTGCGCGGTGTTGCCGCAGATTCCGGGGTTGGGCTTGCTGAACTGGCTGCTGGCGCCCGTCGTTCTGGCGTCACTGGTGGCGTTGTACCTGCGCGCGCGGCAAGCGTGGCTGTTTCCGCTGATGCTGATCGGCCTTGGCGTGCCGATCCTGCTGGCGGCGCTGATCGCGGTATGGGGCCTTAATAGCGGCAATCTCGATGACACGATGACGCTGGCTACGATGGGCGTCATCCTCACAGGCCTGGGCTTGCTCGCCTGCTGGCGCGGGCCGGATGAGCGCAAGCCGCTGCGCATCGGCGCCCAGATCGTCATGCTCACCTATTGCCTGATTGCGATGGAGAGCGGCGTGCGCTACTTCGCGCCGGCCGTCGGCCAGTTGACGGGCGCCAGCAGCACCAGCAGCACCCATGGCGAGCAGGTGAATGCCGATGCCGGCCGCCTGCTGCGCTATCGCGAACAGGTTGCGCGCAGCGCCGAAGAACGGGCCGTGCTCACGGGCGGCAGCTATGTCGATGCCGTGACGATGCGCTTTCATCACCTGGATGAACGCCTGCGCGATGAGGTTGGCTTCGCGATCTTGCTGGTAGGCGTATTCCTGATCGGCGTCTGGTTTGTACGTGCGGGCGTGATTGCGCGCGCTGCCGAGCATAAAACATTGTTCCGACGCCTGGCCGTTGTCGGCATTCCGCTGGGCGTCGGGCTTGGCCTGCTTGGCAGCCTGATTGCGACGGGGCGGCCGAGTGGCGTCGATGATCAGGGTCACGATTTTGCCCACGCCCTGCTGTCGCTGGGCAGTTTGCCAGCCGCGCTTGGCTATATCGGCGCGGTCATGTTGATGCTGCAAAGCCGTGGCGCGCTGGCGCGGATCCGGCTGCTGGCGCCGTTCGGGCGCATAGCGCTGAGCAATTACCTGATGCAGTCGCTCGTGTTTGCGCTGTTGTTTTATGCCCACGGGATGGGGTTGTGGGGTATTGGACGGACGGCGCAGGTGGGCATCGCGCTGGGGTTGTGCGGGTTGCAAATCGGGCTGAGCCACTGGTGGATGGCGCGTTTTCAGTATGGGCCGGTCGAGTGGGTCTGGCGGGCGTTGACGTATTTGACGTGGCCGACAATGCGCAGGTAGGGTGGGCCTCGGCTACGCCGTCCAACGTTCGATTCGATGCGGCCTCCGGTCATGCGCGTTCAGGTTGGACACGTCGGCGGGGGACCCGCCGACCCTACGGCTTTGCGAACGAGGGGCCAAACGCAAAACGGCTCCCGAAGGAGCCGTTTTTGGTTCAGTGCGCGTAGCGCAGATCAGGCATACGTGCGCAGGCGCAGCGAAAACTCTTGCAGCGCCTTGATGCCCGACGCCTCGGCGCGGTTGCACCAGTCCTGCAATTGATGCAGCAACTGATCGCGGGTGTGGTGCGAACGCTCCCAGATCGCGCCCAGTTCCACGCGCATCGTGTGCATGGTCTCGAGCGCCTTGCTGTGCTGGAACAGCTCGACCAGTTGCTGCTTTTGCGACAGCTCGAGCTTGGTCGGTTCGCGCTGCATCAGCTTGCGCGAGCTTTTCAGAAAGCGCGATTCCAGGCCGCTCGCGTGCTTGCGCTGCTCGAACTCTTCATGGAACGCGTGACGCACGGACTTGGCATACTTGGCCATCACGTCGTAGCGATTGGCGATCACCGATTGCAGCGTGTCGAAGTCGGCCTGCGCCTTGTTCTTGGCCAGCTTCGGCTTTGGCGCCACCTTCTTGACCTTGGCCAGACCCACCATCTCGAGCATGCGGATATACATCCAGCCCAGGTCGAACTCATACCACTTGCTCGACAGCTTGGCCGACGTGGCATACGTGTGGTGGTTATTGTGCAGCTCTTCGCCGCCGATCAGGATGCCCCAAGGGAAGATGTTAGTCGCGGCATCGCTGCAATCGAAATTGCGGTAGCCCCACCAGTGGCCGAGGCCATTGATGATGCCGGCAGCGGTGATCGGGATCCACATCATCTGGACCGCCCACACCGACAAGCCGATCACGCCGAACAGCGCAACGTTGATCACGAGCAGCGATGCGACACCCATCATGCTGCGGCCGGTGTACACGTGACGTTCGATCCAGTCGTCCGGGGTGCCATGGCCATACTTGTCCATGGTTTCCTGAACCTTGCTCTCGGCGCGGTACAGCTCGGCGCCTTCGAACAGCACCTTGCGGATGCCGCGCGTTTGCGGGCTGTGCGGATCTTCTTCGGTGTCGCACTTGGCGTGGTGCT
>Ga0265797_10001451_pt1 | contig 41586 bp, 45 predicted proteins | sample P2T30metagenome_FD_192433 | JGI IMG/M metagenome (GOLD analysis project Ga0265797, IMG submission 192433) | Plant litter microbial communities from East Loma Ridge, Irvine, California - P2 T30 | ecosystem: Environmental > Terrestrial > Plant litter > Unclassified | place: USA: California...
CACTAGACAAGGCTTTACCGCCTTCTTTCAAATAGCTTTCAAATGCTCAATCAAGTCCACCGTATTAGACACCCTCCCCTTTTCCCTCGAAAGTGTCTTTAATCTTGCCCTCAACGCCTCCCCCAACACCACCCCTTCTCTCATTCTGACCGGATTGTCAAGGCTGAATCCATACGGCAGTATTCCCCGTATCTTCTTCGGCACTTCCATGAAGCGCACTGCATCTTCATATCTCACATACACTTTGATGCGATCGTTCTGCTGATTGTGATCCCACTACTCAAGCACTTCAGCGTGCCAGCCATCCAGCGTCAGCGTCGTGAGTCACGCGAGCCAGTAATCCTTCGTTTCTTTCTTGAGCCTGCGCTTGCAGATCTTCCAACGCCATCAAGCGAGTTCGTCCGGGCGAGTTATGTCTGCGCTGTCGATGGGTATGGGGTTGATGGCTTTGCATTCTGGACAGCGGAAGAAGCGGGTGTTGGGATCGGTCTCGTAGGACTCGATGTTTCCTCTGCCTGCAGATTCGATTAGTTGACACAAGGACTGGAGGATGGGAGAGGGCTGCGTACCGCCGCGCATGTCGACGAGCTCAGTCAGGTCTTCGAGGCAGAGAAAGTGTCCGCATTGGAGTTCGCATACATACTCGCTTTCTTTGAACCAGGTTTTGGCGCAGATCATGCAGGAGTCGTTCATGAACTTTGAGGTGGGTTTGGGAGGAGTGCGATGGAATTTTGCGAGAGAGGAGATGTCTGGTCTGGGATACCTGCGCAGTATGTTACTGTCATTTGCTGTTGTGCGTTGATGTTGCCGGTCGTCTTACCACTTCACTATAGACGGCACAACACCCAACTCCGCCGTGTTATCCACCGCGCTCAAAACCGCGCGATCTTAGCTACCTTGGTATAAGTTCTAGTCTCATCAAAACGCTACGCTGTCTATCCTCGATAAATGTACGTACGTGCAATCTCATCCACCAGCTATCATGCCCTCCCCCGTCTTCCGTCGGCGGGATCAAGCTCCTCCACTTCTCGCACTCAATCACATACTTCTCCTCCTCGATGCCAAACCCCCCTCCCTCAAGCAGAATACTCGACTTGCGCTTGATCATATACACCAAGCCAGCGTAACCCTTGAGCGCAAATTTCCCGCTCTCGAGTACAGTGTTGCCCGCATACCGCGTTACTCTAGTCATCGCGCGTCCGAGCTGTCCGCTGTCATTCTTGGCCAAGAGTTCGAAGTCGCATTTATTGGGGGGGCCAGATATGCGCGCGTCACGATTAGGAACGTGTGGCCGTCTGTACCCATGACAATGAGCCCTACGGGCGTGAGCGCTGCGTCGAGTCGGTGGGAGTTTGGAGACGCAGGCTGGATAAAGGGTAGCCGCAGAGGGATGGGTAGATGTAGCGCGTTATGTGGTTGGGTTTGAGGACGGAGGCTGAGCCGCGGAGGAGGAGGGTGGGATATGGATTTGCGTGTCGGGGCATGGTCTTGTGTTTGAGGGAGTATTTTGAGGGCGGAGAAAGAGGTTAGGTTGTTTGGTGAGTTGGCTGTGTGTGTCACATGTTGGTCGATGGTGCTGTGATGCTGGACTTCAATGTGTCCAGTTCGTTACAAACTCTCCTGGCAGATTTTTGTGGGAGCAATGCAACTAGACTTTTGCCATCTCTGTTCCTTCATCACATCAAAGTATGGCGCTCGTCCCTCTCTCACCCTCTCCTTATCGCACGCCCCCAGCCTCCCCTGACACCAATTCGCACTCCCACAAAACTCCTCGCCCATCCCACAAAAGTTACTCCCACTACAACACACTTCCTTCCCACGATTGGCCCACACGTCTCTCCCCTCCCAGCTATCTCAATTCCCTCCCCCCATCTCGCCTGGTTTGTCCATCACATTGCACTTCCCAAATCCCAAGGGGGAAGATGGTGAGGTGGATGTTGATGTTTGGAGGGTTGTTGGATAGGGGGATTGGCATGGTGATGAGAAGCCCGAGAATTGGATGAGGCAGGATGGAAAGGCGCAGTGGGTGGGCGAGGTGCCGCACTGAATGCATGTCAGTGAAAGGCCCGAGTATGGCACCTGTACCCAGCCTTGGTTACTGCAGCATTCGATCGAGGCGCAGACTTGGTTGTTGTTGGCTGGACCGCAGTCTCCCGCCAGAGTGCTGGACAGCAGCGTGAAGACACTGAAGATGGAGATGCGCATAATTGATACAATCTTTTGTGAAAATTGTTGATTGGCGAAGGAGGGGAAAGAATGGCGAGTAAGTAGGAAAGCCATGGTTGTAGCACTTTCCTTTTCCGACGCTCTTGCTGTTGTTCAGCTCACACAACGTGCGCGCTGAAACGAACACTCGTATTTCGCGGAGCCTGATCACGGCATGAAATTAAGTAAAATGCGAATACTCGTTGACGATCACTCCGACTGGGCGATACCTGCTACGAATGAATACTTCATGGGTTTGGTCGAGATGCGGACAATTGCCAAGCCAAGAATGTAAAGTCGGCATCACTCTTGGACGCAATATCAAATGGCTATTTATGTATGTGATTCTTCAGCACGAAATCTTATTCATAACTTCATTGGATTTGTTTCAGAGCCCAGTGCTCTGTTGAAATATCTGTTTGTCCTCGTGAATCATATTTACATCGACCTGCCTTTCCGTCCCCTCAATTGCCAGCCTGAATCGCGTAGCCACCATCAACAGTCACAGTCTGGCCATTGAGGTACTGACATCCCACAACAAACAAGATCGCAGCCGCCATATCGCGATCGTTCCCGGGCCGCTGACTTGGCAACCCCTCCTTCTTCTCCTTCGGCATTTCCGACTTCTGATTATCATCGCGGCTCTCGCCCGTGGTCATCTCGGACGGGAACACTCCAGGCGCGATGCTGTTAATACGGACCTTGATACCATTCTTTGCAATCTCGGCAGCTAGCATCTTGTTCAAATGAATAAGCGCGCCCTTACTCGCATTATACGAGAAGTGGTCCTGCGAGATGCGGATGTGGCCCGAGATACTGCTGATGTTGACGATGGTTCCGGAGTAGCCCTTGTGCCTCTCTGTGGCCTTCTCGAGGAGGGGCAGGAAGGCGGTGCTCATGAGGAAGGGACCGACTACGTTGGTTTGATACGTGTCCAGCCACTCTTTCTCTGAGGTTGGCTCGAATTGGTTCTTCTTGAACTCTGTTCCTTGCTCGGCGTGGGTGCTGGTCTTGCCTGCTGCGATGCCGGCGTTGTTGACGAGGATGCAGAGGCATTTTTCCTTTGCTTCGATCTCCTTCACCAGCTTCCTGAAAAATTATCAGCGACGGCTCTACACCACATCCTTACTCAACTTACGCAACGCCTTCTTTGTGCGAGATGTCTCCAACAACAGGTATGATTTGCCCAGCAATGCCCTTGCCATGTGCTTCAACCACCTTCTCGAGCTTCTCTTCCGTGCGTCCCACAATGTAGACCTTGGCACCGTTCACAGCTAGTGTCTGTGTGATCATCAAGCCGATGCCGCTGCCTCCTCCCGTGACGAGAGCGACTTTGTCCTTGACATCGAAGACTTGGCTGAGCTCGAGATCTTGGTTGTTCGACATGGTTGCGTATGATTTATGTAGCTGGTTTGTGATTTGTCGTGTTCTTTCTTGGGTTCGTATGTGAAGTTGTGGTGAAGAGGTGAGAGTGGAAAGAGGTTTTGACGTTATGAAATATCGAAAGGCCGTTGGGGTACGATGACGACAGTGGGTAATTACTCGATGCGTCACATTGACGTTGGACCTTAATGAGTACATCTCGGATTTTTAAATGTGTGGTTTGGGAAAAGAGAATTCTGAGCGAACGAAAAAGAATTGGAGGGTCTCTACGTTGGATCGCGAGGGTACGAAGTTTCCAGGCCGCTTGTCACAATTACATCATGCGCACATCAACGCGAAGTCACATTGTCGGCCTTGCACACTATGAAACCTCCTCTTGGCTTCTCCTTCTTGATTTTTACTTAGCGTATAAGTCTTGCTAGATCGTGCCACGTCTTTCGGCGTTGTCTATTCAGTGGAATTTGGCCTCGACACTCCCATACCTCACCCCATCCACCCTAAGCTCAAACATCAACCCCGCACTCTCAATCCGCATATCCAGCGTAAAATCCAGATTGTCAAACTCCACGCCCTTCGTCGTCGTCAATCGCGTAAACAGACTCATCGGCACAGTATTCAAATCGGTCGTAAGCGTGCACACATTGATCAATCCCTTGCGGAAAGAGTCGGGTGCAGTTTCGGCGTCGCATGCGATGAGGTCGTCTTCGACAATGAGCGATTGACCGGGTCGGAAGTTGCGCGTGTAGTGGAAGGATATAGGGGTTGATTCGGAGACTTGTGCACCCTGTGGAGTATTAGTTGCTGGGACTTTACTGAAGGAAGTGAAGGAATACCTTTCCAATGTGCCATTGCATTCGGTCGCTGACCATCCATCGCTCCCACAGTGGACTCCAGTACCGGTCTGAGATCGGATGCTTAGCTTCGTCAAATACAGTCGCATAAGAAGTGCCATAATGCCACCGACTCCGTCTGCTGATAACCATACTGCCCTCTAGACCTCTCAGTACTGCGCCTCGTACGACTGCTGTCCAGGCATGTATTGGGTGGTAGATCTCAACGGACTGAGAAGCATGATGTGCGACGGCGTGTGTAGGTCTCTCGGTATAAGGCGGTGGCGGTGCGCTGTTGAAGTGTGCTTTCATCCGGCCGTAAAGATAGTTGCTTTGCCCGAAGCCACCCACAAGTACGATGCCGCATACCAGACCACCCTTCTGCCGTATGCTGTTCACTTGCCCCTCCACCAAGTTGATGACCTCCTCGACCACTGGATCGAAGATCTCTTTGACTTGTTCTGCGCTCATGACAAGGAAGCCTGAGTCCAGCCCAGCTTCTTCATCGTCCGGTAAGCCAGGAAACGGTACGTTGACTTCAGCGTGCTCCTCTTCATTGAAATTTCGCTTCACGAACTCCTCAAAGTACTTCAAGCCCATGTTCCATGTCTTGCCCTTCTTCTCGCGCATCAATTGGTAGCGCTCAGTGCCGATTCGACGCTTGACGTGGTCTTCGAAGCGATAATTGAGGAATGCGGAGCCACAGAGACCGCCTGTGCCTACAGCGCTTTCTTCGACACGAAGAGGTTTCAGCTGGGTGATTTTGTACGCTATGAGATCTACGGTACCGCCGCCTGTGAACGATTAGCTGAGGTCTCACAAATGTGTAAGTAGCAAATCTTACCAGCGTCGCAAACGATAAAATTGTCCCCTATCTGAAGATGATTTGGCTGGATTGCCTTCAATGTATAGACAGCCGCAGCTTCAGGCTCTGAAATTAATTGCAACTCGTGTCGCTTGCCCATGCCAGCCTTCTCAGCGGCCTTCAGAGTCCCATCTTTCGCCGAATCCGACCAGACAGCAGGGACCGTCAAGATGAATTGAACTTTGGTCAAGCTCATGAACGTCTCGCCGTATCTTCGTATCAAGGTCTCCATCGTGTGCTTGTATATCTGCGCCAGATAGTCTGAGACTGCTTCCATAACCGTCTTGTCATATTTCCGGAGTTGTGCAGCGGTTTCGAGAGGCGAGACGAAATGTGGTAGCTTTTGGTTCTTGTCGAGGAAGAGCTTTATGCAACGGAGGCGCGCCTCTTCTGGCTTGAACTGAAAGCCCCATTTTGTGGTTTGCGCTGGTATCGCGGATGACTCGAGGGAGGAAGTTGAGCCGTTCTTGGGAGGGACCTTGCAGTAGCTGATCTCAGTGGGCACTTTATCGCTTGTGATGCCTGATTTCAATAAGCTCGGTGAAGATGTTCAGCAATTGCTATACGCACCATTTCCTCCTGGCCATGTCTTGATTATGTCAATGTCATCTGGGGTTGCAGAGTAGACAGCAGCCACACCTGGACAACTTCAGCTTCTTGACATCTGTAGCAGCCGTCTACATCTCTACGCACCACTATAAGTTGTGCCAAAATCTACGCCTACGATCAACCTGTCTTGCGTAGCACTCGCTACAGGCGCAGTTATGCTGGTCGCAATGCTAGCATTGGCACCCGCGCTAAACGCGTAGGGAACATTGCTCCCTCGTAAAGGTAGCGCGCCGTTCATGATACGCAGATCAATGTGCTGGACCGAATTGTTCGTCATTCGGAAGCGCGTTTACAGGGTCGCGTGGGGGCCAAACGCGGGGCTACGGCGGGCAGTCCAATGCGCAAGGTCATGGAGAGGCGCTGGCAAAGGAGTGGATGAGGGCGCGAGGTCATCGATCTTTCTGCCTTGGAAGCATTGGGAGCCTGGCCATCTCAAATGGGGCGCGATGTGAAGCATGAAGGCTGAAGCCTGTGAGGCGTCAGGCTAGCTGCGGTACCTTGACGATCGTCAGCCTCGCTCGGCTGCGGCATGCGGGGCCAAGGCTCTCATGCATGGCTGGGTATCGTCGCTGTAGTGGTGCCTGGAGCGTCAGATGATGCGGTGAAGCTTGAACTGATTGCTGAGGTTCGTGCGATGGGCGGCTGAACTTCGGAATGCGAGAATGACTGGAGAGAAGAAGAGCTCCGGTAAGCTCCCAAAGCGACATGACCTCCTTGCGCGATCACTGAGTTACTTAGACTTCGCGAACCGTTTCAATGTCAAAAATAGCAAGAAATTGCTTTCGAAGACTTCGAAGCCGTCCACGAGCACGATCAGCCCGCCCCCAAAAGCTGCCATAGCCTCATCGAGCGAAAGGAAGGAGGACGTCCAGCGTCGTCGCAACCTCAACGATATACTCAGGCGTCGGAGTGGAGATGCCGCAGTGCCTGGCAGGTCACCTACTCTCCAAGATGTAGCGCTCGATGGCGACTCGAAGACTGGCGCGGATGTCACGATGGTAGACACGCGCATGGCAGAGAAGGTAGCAGAGCTCGAGAGGGCTTTGAGCCTTGCTAGGGAAGAACAAAATGCCTTGAGAGAAGCGCTGGAGGAGTCTCGACGACACCGGCATGAAAACCGGCAAACACCTGGTGACTCGCGCCAGGAGCATGGCCAGTCGTCCGAGGACGCACATCAAGCTCCTCAGACTGTGACCACAATCGATCTCAACATGCACGATGAGAACCTCGAGCACTGGTCAGACTCCAGAAGTAGCCCGAAGTCTGTCGACACAGCAGACTATCGCCCATCTCCATCCCACTCACACGACGACCTCCTCCGCCAAAACTACAATCTTCGCTCCAAACTCGCACACCTCCAAGACCAACTATCCTCCCAAGACACCGCACGCCATCCAAACACCACACGCGCCTTATCATACGACGATCTTGAATTAGACGTCCTCCGATCCCGCCTCCACGCCACCGAAAAAGAATCCCAATCCCGCCTCGCCCAACTCCTCTCGCTGAAATCAAGCATCTCAACCCTCACGCGGACCGACGCACAAGCCACAGACGCCGAACTCGTCGACGCGTTCAAGCAGCTCGCGAACCGTATTCGAGAATGGGTGATATCGAATTTCAGGAAGACTAGGCTCGATGTCGAGAATTTACCGGTTGAGACAGTGAGGAGGCTGCGCTGCCTCGCGCCAGCCTACGAGTGCATCGAAAGTACCGACCGTCTTGCGCTGTATCAGGCCGTTGTGTCCAGCGCGATGATGCAGATCTTCGAGGAGCCGCTTGTACTGGGACTCCCAAACAGTGGGCCGTCGGGTGCCGTGCGAGTATTCGCGGAGAATATGAGAGACACTGGGACTGCATATCGTGATTGGAGGCGTGCAACGCTCCGCTTGCTCGACGAGAACGAAGAGCTGCTTTGCGGAAAGAACGATGTGCTGCATCGCATGGCCGCAGAAATCACGCACTTCTTGTTCACGCTGACGTCTGTCACTTTATCGCCGCACGCGCATTCTGCGCTCATGGGTATATTGAGTGCTGCGGCTGAGTTACAGCGGATGCTGGTGCTGCAGAAGGCGCGGTACCAGGTGCTTCTTTTCTGCAACGTGGGGTTTGATGAGCGAAGAATGGAGTCAGTCAACGATTTGGATAGTATGGCGGACGATGACGAAGAGATGAACTCGTCGGAGCATCAATTTCTCTTCTGTGTCTTCCCATGTTTGGAGAAATTTGGGGATGAGTGGGGTGACAATATAGAGGTTAGCAATGTGTTGCTGAAAGCGAGAGTGTGTTGTGGGGTAGGGTGATAGACGGAAGATGTAGCAACTTTCAAAAGATGTTTGTACTTGGCTCAATTCAGTGAAAGTCATTTGAGGACTTGTAAATCTCTGCTGAGCATTGCAAGCTACGGAAGTGGAAGAGCCTTGACGCGAGAGATGTAGTGACAAGCCCACATATCACATGTAGGCATTCGCAAAACATTGCATGTGCCAACGGCAATTTCTCGTTCAGGCCATACAGCGTTGCACGAAGCAGGCAAGACCGAGAAAGTAAAGAGCCAAAGGCAGGAGCGACACGGTCCAGGAAGCAACAGTACAAAACGCACAATGTCGCAGAGGCTCTCATGAAGCTGTTCGATCTTCGCACGTAGACTAATTGACACCGTATTGAGGAGTAACATGTGGCAATTTAAGAAAGTGCGTGGCTCATCGCGTGGCTCATCACATGAGGTATATGCTCTGGCGGAACCATGGCTGCTGAGGGTATTGATGTATTACAACACAGTGGGCGCTCGGCTACTCTTCGTCATCATCATCGTTCTGGACGTCCATAACTCGCTCACCGGCTCGCTCGAGAGCTCGGCGGCTCCAGGCGCGGACTCCTTTGTATACTGCCTATTGACTGTAAGTAAGAATTTTCAAACCAGTGCTTGATGGGAATGCATACTGTAAGAAACGTGGCGACCCCGATAAGGATGATGAACCAACTGACTTGTTCGGCTCGTTCTCGACCAGTGGAGGCTCTGCGGCTTCCGCCCCCGAAACGAAAGTAGGAGAACGGGCTGGCAACGAGGACCTTGAGGAAACCAAGGACACCCATGCTGGCGAAGCCTTTGGCGAAGTGCTCGTACCACGTTGCCGGCTCGTCATCCAGGTCATAGTAGCCGTAACTCGGTCTCGACCAGCTGTTCCAAGGCATGTAACTCCATGGATCGACGTAAAGACCTATGATGGGGTCGGCCACAAAGCCTAGTACGAAGATGAAAACGAAGAGGATGATCACGGTGAGCGCAACTTGAGCCGCTAGTTATGCGGTTAGTTTCGCATTTGAAATGGAGGCCGCCAAGACCTCATTACTTACCAACACTTCCAATGAAGCGACCAGCTCCCAGACGTGCCAGGCGGTATTTGAAACCACAAGTAGGACACTGCCAATAGTTTCGCTTTGCATAGCCGGCATCGGCGTGTCGCCAGGCCTGCAAGCAAGCGTCGTGGACGTACTTGGAGGAGCCTTTGCACATGCATGGTCGAATCAAGCGGCCGCCTTCGTCTTGATAGACCACATTTGGGGACTGCAAGAAGCCGGGGAGATTATCGGACGCAGCATTGAAGGTAGGCTGAACGGTCTCTAGGCATATCCTGCACTGTCTAGGTGGCCAATGCGTACGTCGTGACCGTGTTCCTTGGCCGTCGCCGGTGGAGGTCCGCGGTGGTTGCTGAGAGGACGAAGACGCTGTTGATGAAGCCGTTGGCGGTGGTTCATTTTTGGGTATGTCATCGAAGCTCCAGCTTCCAGGCGCTTGGAATCCAGAAGAATAAGACATCCTGTAGTGATTATGGTGTCAAGAAGTTTCGAAGCTCTAATTAGCGATGTCGGTCATTACCAGCGAAAATGTGGACTATTGAATGATGATGATGTGATCATTCAAGAAGTTGCGGGGAATAAATGCATCTTAAGCGATCCGCTTAACCGGCGTTTGTTCCAGCACAGCCTCGCAGGTCTTTCGGAGTCTGTGAAGTCACAGTGGCCGGTTGTGGTGGAACAATAGTGGACGAGAAGATTCGGTCGAAGAACGCCTGTGAGAGCTTGAGAACAAAGAAGACGCCAGGGCCGGAAGGCAGGTGCCGCCGACGCCGAGCGCACGGACGATATGTGTTGCCGCGTCCATCGATTGCCTGGAGCTACAGCTCCGAGCAGCTTCAATACCAACGTCTACCATCACCCCACTATACACTTCGTCCTTTTCCTTTCCTCTCAAACGTTCGATCTCTCTTTTGAGGGCACACAAACTTCAACATGGCGGACCGATACTCGTTCTCGCTCACCACCTTCTCACCCAGGTAAACATCAACGCCTCTCATGATCGCTTGAGATTTGTTTGCTAACTTTTGGTAGCGGAAAGCTGGTACAAATAGGTGTGTGCTGAGAAAGACACTCGAAAACCAGGTCTCGGTACTAACATCCCTACAGAGTATGCTCTGAACGCCGTCAACCAAGGTGTGACATCGCTTGGTATCAAGGGTATGTTTGTACACCATGTAATTACATACGGCGACTGACAGCATTCAGCCACCAATGGTATCGTCCTCGCAACAGAGAAGAAGTCATCCTCGCCGCTCATCGACTCGCAATCGTCATCGAAGATCAGCCTCATAACACCCAACATCGGCATGGTCTACTCCGGCATGGGACCAGACTACCGCGTTCTTGTCGACAAGGCTCGCAAAGTCTCGCACACCGGCTACAAGCGCGTCTACAACGAGTACCCGCCCACGAGGATATTAGTGCAGGATGTGGCGCGAGTGATGCAAGAGGCTACACAGTCAGGTGGTGTGCGACCGTACGGTGTCAGCTTGCTCATCGCTGGCTGGGACGAGGGTGTCGAGCCAGATGCGGAGGGCAAAAGCGAGGAGCAGAGCAGCGAGGAGCAGCGGAAGGTGAACAACAAGACTGGTGGCATCCTGAAGGGTGGCCCGAGTCTGTACCAGGTCGACCCCAGCGGCAGCTACTTCCCATGGAAAGCCACAGCGATTGGCAAGAGCGCAACGAGTGCGAAGACTTTCTTGGAGAAGCGGTACACCGAGGGCTTAGAGCTGGAGGACGCCATCCACATTGCGCTGCTCACTCTCAAGGAGACAATAGAAGGCGAGATGAACGGCGAGACGGTCGAGATCGGCATCATTGGCCCACCAGAGGAGAGGCTGCTCGGCTTCGAGGGTGTTGAGGGTGCGGTCGGCCCGCGCTTCAGGAAGCTGAGCCCTTCTGAGGTCGAGGATTATCTGACGAACCTGTAAATGATGCGACTGTGCGGCACAGTGCATCTGAGTCGAGGCTATGGGCCTAATTGCGGAAGATCACACAGCTATGAGCAACATCGAGCCAAATGCATTGCTCTAGTGCTTTAGGCAGCCTTGGGCTCGAGACGAATTATGCAGCATTTACGACAACGAACCATTAGATGCCCATCGTTAAAACCATCCTCCAGCATTGTGAAACGTGACGTGCCCATTTTCTGGTATTTATACGTTGTGATGTGAGATCCAAAGCTGCGCGAGGCGCCCTTGCCCTTGCCCTTGCCCAACACCAATGTGGTTAGCGCGATCTCGCCCTAGCAACACCGCCCCAGATCCACCATGTATCCAGCAGGTACATAACCGCGACGCTCAATCTCAAAAATGGTGTCTTCCGAAGCCATCGTGACTGACGGGGTCCCAGGTGCAAATGGAGTCCAAGATGCGCCGTTTCGCCTTCGGTCGTACCAGGCTGAGATGGTGGAGGAGAGTCTCAGGTCAAACATTATATGGTAAAGTAGAGTTGCATGTATGTAGAATCATGCTAATACTCCTTAAGTAAGTCAATCTACATATGCGGCGCGTCTGGCATCGTGAAAATCACGCGTCTCGTACGTCAGATTCATCAAGGCTAACGCGAGACGTAGGCGTGATGGATACCGGCAGCGGCAAAACGCACATGTAGGTACTGTGACTTTTCCCATTCATTTTCGACCCAGACAGCTAAAGAAATGCCAGTGCTATAGAACGAGCCCGCGCAGAACTAGAAGTTTGTCAAGAGAACAAGGTGCGCGTCCAGCAGGCCCAGTATTGGATCCGATCTAACATAACGAAGCTCGTGTGGTTTTTCGCCCCGACGGTCGCGCTATGTGAACAGCAGTACGAAGTCTTCAAGGCTAATCTTCCGGGTTATGGCATCCAGCTACTCAGTGGGAAGGACGATGTCGACCACTGGACGGAGCAGAGTGTTTGGGATGCTGTGCTGCTGAATGTGCGGATTGTGGTATCGACGCATCGGGTCTTTCTCGATGCTTTGACTCATGCGTTTGTTAAGATGGATAGATTGGCTTTGCTGATATTCGATGAAGGTAAGCATGCTGATATGCTGTGTAGCGTTCCCGTGGCTGACCATTCCGTCTATAGCCCACCACTGCACGCTCAATCATCCCGCGAACCTCATCATGTCAGATTTCTACATGCCTCGAGTCGGCAAAAAAACCCTTCCCAAGATCCTTGGCTTGAGTGCAAGTCCCGTCCAGACATCTAAAGTCAGCACCGAAGATCTCCGACAAATCGAGCGCAACCTCTGCGCGACTGCCAGGACTCCGAAGATACATCGATCTGAGCTCATGCGCTACGTTCATCAACCTCTACTCGTTAGAGTCGATTATCCGGTAAGAATACCGAAAGGTTCGCATATATTGTCCGCTCTTCAAAATGCGTTTCAGACTTATGATCTATCCCACGATCCGTACGTGCTTGAGCTTCTGAAGCAGCGGCGAGATGGATACGATGTACAAAAGCAGATAGAAAAGGTCTCTGTGAGCAAAAAGACGTACTGCAGGGATCAGCTAAAGTCTCTGTTGACTAAGGCAGAGGCGATGGCACAGGAATTAGGCATACCTTGTATGGAATGGTACATGCATCAGACCGTGACGAAGTTCGCGCAGATGGTAGGTGTGTCCGACTCACAACTACTTGACTTGTCGGTCGACGAGAAAAGCTACCTCCTCAACTACCTCACACGCCTTCTGCCCGCCGGCGATAAGTGGTCTGCAAGCACACCTCTATCACTGGAGCATCTTGCCCAAAAAGTAGAGCTCCTTATCGACACCCTCGTCACACAATCTTCGGGGGATGCAGAGTTTACGTGTCTGATCTTTGTCGAGCAGCGTGTATGGGTTGCCGTGCTTGCTGAAATTCTCTCTCTCCATCCACGCACGAAGGGCTTGCTAAAAGTTGGGACTTTCGTTGGCACGTCGCAGTCCAGCAAACGCAAGGCAAACATCGCTACTCTCGCGGAACCAAGAAATCAACAAGCAAGTTTGGATCAGTTCAGAACAGGTCGATTGAACGTCATACTGGCCACAAGTGTCTTAGAAGAGGGCATCGACGTTTCCAGTTGCCATCTTGTGATTTGCTTTGAGCGACCCAAAAACCTCAAGAGCTTCATCCAGCGGCGTGGTCGAGCGCGCAAGCAAGAGTCTAAACACATCATATTCGTTCCGGAAGCCGGCAGTGGTCGACCAGTGGAGACGTGGCAGTCACTCGAAGAGGAAATGAAAAAAGCTTATCTAGACGATCAACGGCAGGTAAAAGACGCAGAAGAGAGAGAACTGCAAGCTGATGAGGGCAAACGCTTTTTCGAGGTCCCAGCAACAGGGTAAGTGCAATCTTCCAGTGCCCTTCTGACCTCACCGCATACGCTAGACGTTTGCTTGAGGTCCCCATGTGAGTGTATTGATTAACTGAGTATCAGCGCCCTGTTAACACTCGACAACGCATCACAACATCTTCACCATTTCTGTGCTCTTCTCGGTTCTGGTCCCTACATCGACTCACGCCCGCAATTTGATTTTACAGAGACAGAACGAGGCGAAATTAGTGCTCGCGTCACGCTGCCTATCTCGGTCCCCAACTCTGCGGTACGGACGGCTCATAGCTCGACAACTTGGGTCACCGAACGCATGGCAAAGCAAGATGCAGCCTTCGAGGCGTACACAGCGCTGTACAAAGCCGGGCTGGGTAAGAGAGTCCCATGTACGAACTGCATGCGAGACATACACTGACCTCGTACATATACCTCTAGTGAACGACAATCTCCTACCTGCACGGCAAGAAACGGACACTATACTCAAAGATGCACATATTCCGGACAATATGGCATCCTTGATCAAGGTCTCTCAAACATTCGATCCATGGCCATCTATCGCCCAGTGCCAGCGAGACAACCCAACTGTCTATTTCCAGACAGTGTTGACCTTGCGAGGTGTCTTGGAGGAGCCGATACACATGCTGATGCTTCTGCCGACTGCGTTACCTGCTGTTCCGGACATTGAACTTTACTGGGGTCAAAGTACGACGTTTACTGTTAGCAGTGTCTCTCTACCAAGCAGGGTCTTAGTTGAAGCCGGTACGTGTAAGACACAGCTCCATCAAACCATTCCCTCACCTCACATCATCTGTCATTGCTTTACCGTGTAAAAGTATACACACCGCTGACAGTGCTACCTTACAGAAATTGCTACGTTGCAGTCCAATACCTACCAGATTCTGTATTCCATCTTCCAATCCCGCATGGAAAGCGGACGATGCGACTTCCTATATCTCCTCACACCATGCGACGCTTCGGGCCACGTACTAAGCGACTGTCAAAACGCAAATTGGGGCCAAGGTGTGCGTCGCGCAACAGCGCTTATCAGTGATGGCCGTCAAGATATGTTGAAATGGGGCTTAATCTCTCAAGACAACGATGCTCGCAAATACATTCCCAGGATCACACACAAGGCGGCGTCGGGTGAAGAAAATCCACTGTTGCAGCTTGTCAAGCTACCAAAACGGCGCGACTTTTTACACCCGGTCCTCAACCAAGTAGATGGAAACGATGCCCATACACGGGTTGAAGAGCTGGCTGCTTCGCAGTGTGTCGTAGACGAGCTACCTGCGTCGTACTCGGTGTTCGCTGTGTTGTTTCCGTCCATCTTGCACAGACTGACAGTGGCTATCCTCGCAGACACTCTGAGAACTACATTGCTTGCGCCCGTTGCGTTCGATGCGACAGACCTACCTATCATGATTAGAGCGCTCACTGCTTCGGCGACGGACGATGAGAATTACCAGCGACTGGAATTTCTCGGAGATTGCATTCTCAAATTCGTGGCATCGACACATCTGATGGCCGACAATATCGACTGGCCAGAGAGTTATCTAACGGCAAAAAAAGGAGCTATCGTGAGCAACGGTTTCCTTGCTCGAGCTTCGCTAGCAGCGGGGCTGGACAAGTTTGTCATTGCAAAGCGATTCACAGCATCGAAGTGGTCGCCACGCTATTCCGGCAACGTGTTAGCTTCTACCGAGCCTGCAGCTGCAACGAAAATAGAGAGATCGTCTAAGCTCATTGCAGACGTTGTAGAGTCTCTCATCGGCGCCTCGTACGTCGTCGGCGGCTTCGACGAAGCCTTCCTATGCATACAGACACTTCTTCCGCTCGAAGCATGGACTCCGATAGCAGTATCCAACGCCACTCTGACCGCTGCTGCCCCGGAAGACACCGCATCGATCAATCTTAGAACTCTCGAGACGCTTGTCGGGTATACATTTCAAAAGAAGATGCTATTGCTTGAAGCACTTACTCACGCTTCGTTCAGAGGCGCAAATACGCACACGCACAGTTCGTACGAGCGACTAGAGTTTCTTGGAGATGCTGTACTAGACTACATAGTCTCGAGACGATTGTACGCGCACGACTCCAACCTACCGCATAACAAGATGCACGGTATTAGAAGCGCGATGGTCAACGCATCGTTCCTAGCGTTCAGAATGTTTGAGATGACTATTGTGGAGGAGGCAACGAACAAGAGCACGATGCTACCAGAAGTTCAGCATCGAGCGCTGTGGCAATTCTTAAGATCTGGAAGCATTGCGGTTAATGTGCAAAGGGATGTCGCACTGAAGCAGCATAAGCAGTCTCGCGAGGAGATTATTGCAGGCTTGCAGAACGATATCTGGTTTCCGTGGCAGCTTCTTGCCCTAACAGACGCGCCAAAGTTCCTATCCGACATCGTAGAGAGTGTTATAGGCGCCATCTATGTCGACAGTTACGGCGACTTTGCCCGCTGCGAAGACTTCATACGCCGTCTCGGTATCCTTGACTGCCTTGAGCGCATACTCCGAGACGAAGTCGACTGCTTCCATCCAAAAGAGCGCCTCGGCGTCCTCGCTGTCGATAACACAGTGCAGTACGTATGTGTAAAAGACGACAGGGAGGCAGGCGGCAGCAAGGAGTACAGCTGCCGGGTAATGGTTGGCGGCAAAGAGGTCGGGGGCGTCGTGAAGGGTCTGAAGAGACTGAATGCGGAGACTATGGCTGCCTGGAACGCTTGCATGGTTCTCAGCGGCCGAAGGGACGTGATCATGGAGGATGCTAGCGATGGGGAAGAGTTCTTCGAGGCGCATGATGGAGGCGGAGTGATGCTGGATGATTAGTGACGTCTTCAGTCGCTGAGAGGGGACAAAATGCATGCCCCAAAGCTTTTCGACTCGAACAGTAGGTAGACCGCCGTCCCGCTGGTCTCCTACAGCTTCTGACGTGGCTAGTTTGAGACGCTCAAGAAAGCGCTGAGTTCTGAGTTCCTCGGAGGGCCGGCGCTTGCATTCACTGCGACCAGCGAGGGGAGGATTCATCGGCGCAGGCGGATGCCTTCATCGTCAAGCGACAAGGGTAAAGAAGGCTCATGTGGCCTGAGATATGGCAAAGATCAATCACAAGAAGAGACGAAGAGACCCCGGAGGGGTTAGATGTGCTTCGTACGCAGCTGTTGGTAGTTCTGCACTTTCCCAGCTATATGGCTCGTAGCACAAACAGCGTTAGTCAGTCAACGCATTTGCACCCTACTCCCGGGGTACTCTTTCCGCTCACCAAGTGGTATATTGACATAGCGTCGGCCTACGGTCTTTCATCCCACTTTCACCATGCCCTCTTCCCGAGGCATGAACCATTCTCCTGATGTATACATCGCTCATCTTTGCGCTGGCTCGACAAAGCGGGTATGGCTGAGGTGGCGCAGTCGTGAGCCTTGTGCGGTCCGCAGCCATTGTGAAGTGTGTGCCGTGTGCGGCGCTGGGCACCACTTACCAGACTGCCTAGCTAGCGATGACCCGCAACGCCGTGGGCCGCGAAGGGTCGGCCCAGATGCAGGGTGACTTCTTTTGTGCCGAGGGGAGTGTTTCTGCCTGACATTGGACTCTGGTTCAATTCCCGTTGATTGTGGCGCGGAAATGTTTCCATGAAGTAGGTCGTTAGGTGTCGATTGCAATTACTTGGAGAAGTATAAATCACTCATGCTTTGGCACCGTGTTATATCTATCACTCAACTTCAATATTACGTTCCTACCACGACTTCTTCACGACGCATATCTTATTATTTCTACGCCAACATGTCAACTGCCACAGGGGGACAAGGAGGGAGGGGTGGCAACAACTCATCGGGTGGAAGAGGGACTGGAGCGGCAGGTGGAGGGCATAACAACTTCTATTGCAGAAACTACCTGCAGCCGGGTCACCCGCACGCACTGGTTGAGAGTGCTGGTGCAATATGTGTCCATTGCGTGGTTGGCCATTCCGTGTCACGATACTTCATAGTTTACTAACCATTTATCAGTGCGCACCACACCAGCCAACCCAAAGCTCATCCTCCCAGGGCCGGAGATAGGCCTTCTCAGTACAAAACAGACTCCGATCGAGAATGGTACTGCATTTTGCGCTGTCGAGGTCAACTTCCATGATTTTACTCGGAACTTCACGGCCGATGCTTCTCTCGATGTGCGACTTGGCTTGCATTCTCTTTCCAGTCTTGTGTGCCTCTCACTCTCTCCAAAATAGATCAGCAACATTCACTTGACCAGTCTCATGTGTACAATATTACCTCCATTTCGTTACATCCAAATCTTATTGACGTCCTTCAATGCACTGCACTCAACGGAACATGTCCTGTCAGGTAGCTGCTTACGTTCGGACCGTACCGGCCGCAATGTTTATTGCGTGATTTGAGAAATTCTGTGTGCCTAAGTGCATGAGAAAACGAGCCAGTACTTTCGGAAGAGGCGTCGCGGGAGCTCATCGGTCGAACCGACGGTATACCCTCCAATGTAACCATCAAAGGTGTTCAGCCTAATCGTCGCAGGTCATGCTCACCAGTAGAATCGTAGAACTGAAGACTCACCAAGTGATGATGGGAGGCACGGGTCATTCCCCCTCCACATGAGTGACAATTCGAGCTGAGGAGCACTCTTATCCTCTCACTATTGGTTCATCCTATCAACACGGGTATTTTCACTGTTCTGCGATGGACCGTTCCGGACGCCGTTACTGCTGCGCCGTACACTTGCCGACAGCCATACATGTGGGAAGTCAACAGGAGGGGTGGGCGAACGACAAAATTTCGTGGCAAGCTAGTGAGCGGCCGGTTGGCTTCCACCACTGCTTTTCAGGGACATGTGGGGCTCCACACGCCAAAGCCTGGGGAATAGATGCCCAAGTGTATCTAGACTTGCTGAACGTTGATGGCGCAGTAGTTGGATGTTTACTAATGAAAGAGAATCAACGTACCGGTGGTGCAGTGGCAACGGCTGAGGCAGCCGATGATATACGTGGGTTTCAGCTCGAATCCCTCATGAGACTACGTAGAAAATCAGAGGGGCGATTTCATCATTGTAGAGAGCGCATAACACATTCAGTCTAAACTTGGCGGTTGGAGTGGCCGCGCAGAACTGGTGACAAGGCCTTTGGATCATTACACTACCTCTCTTGGGACTCACGGAACGCGCGGGAATCCTTACTTCAAGATGTCGTTCGCTGATGAATTTCATGATGTACCTTCGCGCGAATCATATGATGCCTTCCAAAGGATGTTCTCCACAAATGCCTCGTCGAGCATCCAAGCCCCTCACTGGAACATAGCAACCCAACGGCATGACACCCTCAGATATCACCGAGCCCAAATACTTGTAAAGGTTCTTTCCAATAGTGCTGGGCTACCGTACGTGCTCTCTCGTATGCCCAACAGTTCCCCGAGAACGTCAATAACCTTAAATAATCGTCCTTAGCCACACTGAGCCGGGCTTTCTGTCTGGAAACATGGACCGGATTACGGACTTTTGCTCTCTGCTTCAATATTTGACACCTCGTACCATACTTTAGCGACGTTGGGGCCGGGGTGGGCGAGTTTTGACACCTGGCCTATAGGAGAAAGGCACGTGATCGTCAACGGCTGCATGTACATGCATGCATGCGGGAAGGAAGCGTCATTTTGTCTCAGAACCTGGTTCTTATATGCACCGCAGGCGAACAAACGATAAGCGCAAAGAGTAATGCCTGGGAGAGAAGGTGACTGTCATTTTCCTCTTCTGATGTTGAGCAAATCACACGCAAGACGTCACGATCTCGAACTCTCTTCCCATTGTGCGTGACCTGCACATTGTGAGGAAAGCGTACGTAGTCAGTTTCAGACTCTCAACATTTCTTCCTCGCAAACTAAAGGATGCAAACTGTGTCGCTGAGGCGGTCCGTGAAGGCTAGGCACTTTTCGAGGCGTAGACAAATGCCGCAATATTGCCCACATTCGACCTCGCTTCATTAATTTGGCGGCATGAGGCGAAGCATAATTAATTCCATCGTCACTCTTGCCTTCATGTACCGCAAGGCTTCCACTAAGGAGGGATCAGTCAAGAGCGTAAGCGCCGGCCACCATCCACAGCCCGGTCGCGACCCGACCGTCGATCTGAACACGGGCCTACGTTGCACAAAATCAGCCTTTCGACCGCTTCGTCAACGAGTTTCTTCACCAAGACGGAGTTACCAAGACTTTGCGACTGTGCCGCAGTTAAGCGCCACCCACTGTGTCGGGTTCGAGGGCGGAAACTGGTGGCTGGGAGATCACGCCCATAACTCTCTAGGTAGAATAAAGTATGGCGAGTATATGCTAGAAAGGTGGCTTGGTCGACGAGGCGAATTGTGATGCCTGCTGTCTCCGCTATCGCGTAGCAATTCACTTCATGTTCCGATGAAGTCCGTGCGGGATGGTCATAAATCACCCGCGTCGCAGAGTCCGAATAGCTTATGGCGCTTAAAGCCGTTACTTCGTTCGTTCATGAGAAGATAGTGCCGCATGCGACTGTCTAACATGTGCCCCTGCGGTTGATGCTTTTCATCACTTCGTATACAGCCCGTCACCACCGGTATCAATGACAAATACAGCTCTAGAATCATCAGATCGGGGACTTATTGCACCGGTAACTTTGGCGATTTGCGATCAACCTCCTGCATGGTGATTGTGATCCAGTTTCGCCCATGCTCGCAAAAGTGACATGGAGCTGCCGCCTTCATTATCGCCCCTACGGTAAAATTTACCGGTCAAAGTCCACCTCAAGCCAGGACATTGCATCCTTTCCCAGACTGATTAGTGCACTATCAATGCACGTAGCACCGGCCGCAAGTGCCGCGCGGAAGCCGACTGACCCGCAATGACCACATTACCAGTTTTCAGTGAACGTCCTCGCTCCGTCTACTTGGCTTTGCGGCTAGCGCCAAGGACGAACCGCATGCCTCATTTCGAGTGTGACATGTAGGACAAGGAGGAGGTACTCACTATCGTTCTTGAGGCAACAATGGCGCGAATCAATCCTTTAATCCGCAGAGTCCCAAGCATGCCTAAGACGAAGTCCCTCAACGTGAGCAACAACTCCAACAATTCAAGACTATTGCTAATCTGAGCAGTCCTCGAATTCATACTTCCTTCACAGCAGCCTTCATGTCACGATTCTAGCACCACCCAAAGACGAGGACCGATATCCCACCCTGTCTAGCCAGAAGATTGATGAGGTCGATTTGGAGCAAACAGGACCGAAGGGAAGGTCAAAGATGGGACTGAACATACGTCAACTTCGCAAAACGCTATCGTGGGAAAGTAGACCACAGTAAATACCACAAGCACACAACCATCAAATCGTCATGACATGCCTCATCAATGCCTATCCCGGTTCTATAATCTCTCTCTCTGTCACTAAGAACGCCGATGTTGAGCGAAAAACCAAACTCAAGAGCTACAACAGGTCAGTGAAGGTGAAGAGGAACGACCTAGCCCACTATCACCTCGTCCTACCCCTCAACCCCACAGCAAATTCACCACCAACATCAATCTATTCACCATCGAACCTCGTCAGTCACTTTCCATTCTACGTCCGCACCATACATACATATATACAACTTCCCACCACATCCGACCGCACCTCACTATCTCCAATAATGGGCAACGCCATCTCCACCGTCAAAAACACCTTCCGCGCCATCGCGCCTCCCATCGCCCGCTACGTCGTCGAGCACCCAATCCGCACAATGTCGCACCTCGTGAGCGGGGTCTTACTGCTTGCGCCGGGCATCATCACCGCTCCTCTACTTGCTGCGGCCGGCTTCGCTAGCAATGGTATAGTGGCAGGTGAGCAAGTACACACACAAGATGGAGGTTCTGGCTGATGGGCATAGGTTCGATCGCGGCTAGTGTGCAGTCAGGCACGGGCGCTGTAAAAGCTGGTAGTACGTTCGCGGTGCTGCAGTCTGCTGCTGTGAGTACTACTTTCTGTTTGCGCCAAGGAGTGAGGTTGACAGTGTCAGATGGGCGGTTACGGCGCTGCGACTGTCGCGAATGCCGCTGCTGGAGTTGCGGTGGGTGTGCAGGGTGTTGCCACTGCCGCTCGTGATAAGAGACGCTGAGTCGTATATGATGAGTCGTCAACGAGTTGGCTTGGGCATTGCGCTTCCGCCTATAAGATGGGTTGCGCACAATATTTTCTTTACCACAATTGCAAACCTCCAACAACGGACACACGAAAGTGATGGGAGAAGCCATTGGACGCACAAAGCAAACAGGCAGTACGAACACAACGAATGAAGAGCAATTGAACATGTTTCTCATATACTACGTATAAATCGTTACCGTGAAACCCTATCTCCGCCGTAGAATGCAATGATTGTCTGTCATGTAGTCAACCGACTCGCCATATGCATTCTTCGTCGCTACTCATTAACATTATTTCCAGCTCAAGGCCTCCCCATCGCACCATCATGAATGCTTTTACTGTCCAGTTTCTACGCAAGTATCAGTCACAGCATTATTACTTGCAGGAGATTGAAGAAGTGCTTACCAGTCTCAACACCCGGCTGCCTACCATCCAGGCCACCTGTAACTTTCTTCTTAAGCTTGGACAGGCCAATCTTAGCTTCGTTCTTCGCGAAGCGCGCATTCCTCGCTGGCTTCCACTGCATCAAGCCACGGTGCTTGCGCTCCTCGGTCCGCTTGTTCTGCTTGTTGATGTCCTTGCTCGAGTTCGATGAGCCGTTCGTACCAGAGGTCGTAGCCGTAGTCGCAGTAGTGTCAGTGCGGTCGGTAGCGTGAGATGCGCGAGGTTGGTTGGCATTCGGTGAGAGGTCGGTGGGTTGGTGCTTGATGCCATCGCCCGGTCCGCCAGTCATGGCTCCAGCGTTCCCGACGTTGCTCGCATCTTCGACACCGAGGTCTGACGAGGAAGTGGAGTCATCAGAATCATCATCGTTGTCCTCATTGTCGGACGGGTGGTAACGATCATGCAGCGGCTCCTCAACACCAGGCTCCCGCCTCTTTTGACCCTTGGTATTCATGTACGCCTTTGGGTCATCTCCGAACGCGCCCGACCAATCTTGGCCGTCCTTTGCGAGCCACTTCCTCTTCTCGTCTTCGTCTGCGTTCTTGAGAATATCGCGACCTGCTGTGAGTGACTCTTCATGCAGTTGCTGTACCCGCTCTGGAAGCTCCTTCTCGACCTTGCGGTTGCGCACACCTTCCGTCAGACATGCTTCCCAGGTCTCGTAGGTCTCGCGCGTGCTGTTGTCGGTTACAAAGGCTGCGTGGGACTCGTCTGTGCCAGCCTTGAAACGAGCACGGAACTGCAGGCGCCCAACCTCCTCAAGATCTTCTAGACCGGGCTCCTGTTTGCAGTTGTCCTCGGTGATGTAGTTTTGCGTGATACGAGCGGGAGAAGACGTACTCCAGATTGGGATGTTGATGTCCTGGTCCTCGTTGTCGATGAAGTGCTGTAGCCAGATAACGGCATAGGCGTCAGCCTTACGTTTGTTGGCAGTGTGGAACTCAAAGACAATTGGAGACCTGTAACGATGCTTGACCGGAAGATGCACGTTATTCTTTCCTCCGTTGTCCGTCAAGTCGAAGTAGTAGCCGTCGCCCTCGTCAAGCTTCTTCGCATGGGCTCGGCCGAGCTTACCAGTCGATCCACCTGTCCGGAGCTTGATCTTGGGAGCATGCTGATAGCCCGTGGCAAGTATGCGCTCGGAGCGAAATTCAAAGGTGCCGACGTCCCATCCGAGCATATTTGGAGGCAAGCGAGTTTCTATGCTGCGGAAGAGGAGTGAAATGCGAATCCGCCCAAAGCCGATACCACCATCCAAGGGGTACCAGCGAGATACCTGAGAAGAGGTTTCCAGAATGTCAGTCAGCTTGAGTGGCACAACACCAAGAATGGGATCGTGTTCACGGTTGCGCTGATCTCGTACGGTGACAGTGATGATAGCCGAGCGCCAGTCCCGGATGAAACGCTCGGTTCCTGCATTGAAAATGGGTTGAGACGAAACTGCTTTCGATCGAGTGCGGTACACGAGTTCGTCGTTGTACAAAATTGTACAGTAGCTGGTCGGAAGGTTCCCACCGGTCTCTTCCTTGGCCTCGCCGTAGGGCTTCGCAGGTTCGTACTCGCGTCCCTTGTGATTCTCCGATCCCTTGATGTTCTCAAGCTCAAGGTTGACGATTTGGTGAATAACGACACTGCAAACACCGCTGGGCCAGAGAGGATCTGGTGGAGTGTGCATGACGGCGTCATCCTCCTCGCTGTTGATAACGCCCTTGTCGTCTTGTAGCTTTGGATCGTCCTTAAGCGTGTCTGGAAGGGCCTTGTTCTTACCATCGGTCCTCATCTCTTTGCGGAACTGCGGCTTAGTGAAATATCCGACTTCCCAGTGAAGCTCTCCAGGCATCTCGCTGTCAGCATCCATACCTGCCAGCTTCGATACCTGCGGATACATCTTGCCAGGGTGCTGGATCATCTTTTGTATCGAAAGCTCGACTTTGCCCACAATGTCATCGGCGGTATGTCGGTCAGAGTCCCAAAGCTCAACACTGAGATTCTCGTCGGCCTTGATGAGTTCAGGCCCAACAAGCAGCGCAGCAGTCTCTTCCCAGATGGGGTTCAGGTCGTCCGTGATCACACGTGTGCAGTACATTGGCTTTCCGTACTTTGAGAAAGCAAGCGTGATATAAGGGTCACTTCCACCATGCTTGGAGCCGCGACGATCCTGCTTGCTCAGTCCCTTGGCGCGGTGTATCCGGATCCAGAGGACGCCCAAAGCTTCCGTATCCTTCTGCACAGAGTCGCCTTGGAGAATCGCTCGCATATCAATCGACATGGACTTTGGAGCCACATACACTGTACTAGTCAGCACTCTGCGTACATGCTTTCAGATCTATCTGCTTACTGCTTGCAGCCGCCTTGATGGCGTAATTAACAAAATTGCTAATCAATGGCAGGTTGAGGATGTTCACGCCCTTCTCAACCATCGGTATGCACCCAGCGGTGACTTGTGGTGCGCCCATGAGCGTGAAGGTCAGAGTCTTGAGAAACGGTGCTTCTGGTGTCATTGCCATCCGAAGTCGCACTGTGCCAACCAGTCCTTGAAGCTCCACGAAGATTGGCAGTGGCACACCAAAGAGACCCTTTATGCCTAGGTAGAAGACGAGCTGCATGTGCATGTTGCGTGCCTTGTCTGACGCGCGCTTTCCACTAGGCTGCGCATGGTAGGCAAACGACACCTCGAGGTTGTAGTAATCTCCACCCTCTTCGTCGGCAGCCGCTTCCTGGGGGTCCTTGTTCTTCTTGTTCTCTTCATGGATGGCTTTCTTCATATCGCCCATGTGAGCGTCCGGAAGAGCGCGCAAGCTGAGTATGCGCAGAGGATTGCTGCCCTGGTTGATTTCCGCAACACGTACGTTCTCGATGATGCCTGGAACCGACGCCTGCATGACGTCTTCGAGCATGTCGGCAACGCCCTGAAACATGTCAGGATTGATCAATCCCCAAACAATGCCGAGTAGAGTGTTCATCCATTCCACCGACTCGGGCAAAAGGTTCAGCGTAGCCTACCAAGCCGTTAGCTTTCTTTGCATGCGCACGGCGAATCATACACACCATTTGACCACGCGTCGCCTCACTGTGCCATTCTACCTCGCGTCCGCTGCGGACGACCTCCTTCATCCACAGCCACACGCCGGAGGACAGGCACATGCCAAGTGGTATCAGGCCCTTGAGAGCGCCGCCAAACATCTTGCCAACCACGATTGTGGTCACAAGTATGCCAATGCAGAGAAAGCCAGCGCGCTTCTCCAGAGCTGCGAACGTCGGCTCGTAACTGACGGACGGTGTCGGGTGGAATAAAACATTGGTCTTCTCGCCATGGATCGGTACGTCTGAAGTTGTTCCTTCGGCGACTGGGTCGGGTGGCGCAGTGACGTCTTGGTTGTATTTGTAGTCTTCGAGCGACTGATGAGGATCTGTCTTGATAGGCTTCCATTTGTTAGCTTGTGTGTTCAATACGACTTGGTAGGTTGGTACATACTGTATCTTTTTGGAGGTTGGCATTCGGTACTACCAGATGGGGATTCTCCACCTCGCCCATCATGTCCTTGTTCACATCGGCAATGGTGACCTGGTTTCCCGTCGTCGGATCTGTGACTGTCTTCTCTGTGCCATCTTCTGATCGCTTCTGCATCTTGTGTGGTTGGGCTCCGCCAGCTGTAGTAGCCTTCTGGCCGGTCGCCGTGTTCGCCTTTGCTTGCTCATCGATCTCGCGGTCACGCTCCTTCTTGTCTTTGTCCAAATTGTCGATGAACTGCTTCACGGTTGGAATTGGATTTTTTCCGCTATAATGGCCTCCAGCCGCGCCGGCTTTCTGTTGTTGCGCCATTGTTGCTGAGGTGTCGAGGTGTCGTCTCCGCGCAGCCTTAACTAGAGACGAAGGGAAGCGCAAACCTCACCCAAGAGCAAAGCGAGTGGTGAGAGAGCAAGTGAAGATTAGAGGGGTAAAGGGAAGAAGCACAGATAAAGCGGAGAGCTCCCCGTGTGACAAGCAGGGCAACGACATCTCAAAGCTCAAAGGTAATAGATTATGACATCACCGTCCTCAAGAAGTGGGTATCAACGCCAGATTGAGCAGCCGCGTTTCCGTTTGGGACGGGCGCGAGCATTCAGCTCTTGATTTTGAACGGCCCAGAGCTGGTCAAATCCCCACCGTGGCTGCGTGGCTGCGTCGCGTATGTACAAAAATCCTGGCCTGCGCATCTTGAATCCCAGCACAGATCGTCATAATCAGCCCGCGTCTAGACCGATTTGGGACGATGCGATTCCGACCCACAGCCATCCCGCATCTTGCCCGCTACGGACTCTATTGTGCCAACCTTTAGGACATACTGAGCCTCAAAATTGAAGGCGGCATTATCGGTAGTATACATACACAATGTCAGGCTGGTTTACCCTCTTCACGAATTGTCGCTACATCCTCGATGGCGAGCTCGTGGACGACCACCTCGTTATTTCCGACGAGACGGGGCTTATCTTGAAAAGAGAAGGATACATTGGAGGCGAAGCGGTAGACTTGGAAGACAACATCATCGCACCGGGATTCCTGGAACTCCACACCAACGGCGCGAACGGCTTCCACTTTACGCACTTTAAGGATGGGAAGAGTTATGCACGAAACGTAGATGATATTGCACGTTATTATGCTACGCAAGGTGTTACTGGGTTCTGGGCGACAATCCCTACTGTGAAGAGTGTTGAGTTTCAAAAGGTCAGAAGTTCTTTTACATGCCTGATGCTTTTCCGATCGTGAGGTGATACATGTTTAGATCTGAAAGGAGACCTTACCGCTGAAGCACAACAACCACGTTAAGCTACTGGATCGCGCGTGGCATCTACATGACAATGTCACAATGAACGGATCTTCCATCCCGACTTCAAATGAATGAAGTCACACCTTGTCGCTGACAACACAGCTAACACCACCCACAGATCCTCCCGTCCCTCTCCCCCCGCTCAATACCATCATCAGCATCCCTCCTCGGCGCCCACACCGAAGGCCCCTACCTGCACCCCACCAAAAACGGCGCCCACAACGCCTCTCTCTTCCACTCCTGCTCCACCTCCCCATCCTCCATCTACGGCTCCTCCAACATCTCATCCTCCGTCAAGCTCGTCACCCTAGCGCCCGAGCTCCCAGACTCTAGCTCCCTAATCAAAGATCTCACGGCACAAGACATAAGAGTATCCATGGGCCACTCGACAGCCACATATAAAGAGGGTTTGTTAGGCTTAAATGCAGGCGCAACATGTCTAACACACACCCTCAACGCCATGCCACCATATGGCTCCCGAGCCCCAGGTCTCGCAGGCTTAATCTCTCTACAACCAACACACAAGCCCACTCCACCGTACTACACCATCATAGCAGACGGCCAGCACCTCCACCCAGCAACAGTCTCACTCCTTCACCGCACGAATCCCCGGCGCTCGATTCTCATAACAGACAGCATCGAACTCGCCTCGCTTCCAGACGGTACGTATCCGGGCCACTCGCAGATTCCGCACCAGCAAACGAAGGCTGGGAATCGCGCTACTATTGCTGGGACTGAGACGTTGATTGGCGGGTGTATACCATTGCAGCAGAGTGTTAGGAACTTAATGGAGTGGAGTGGGTGTGGGATTGCGGAGGCGGTATGCTCGGTGACGGAGAATGTGGCAACTCTGATGGGGATTGATGGGCAGGGCGGAAGGGGTGTATTGAGGGAGGGCAGGAGGGCGGATTTGACGGTTTTGGATCAGAGTGGGGAGGTGTTGCAGACGTGGGTTGCGGGGGCAAAGGTTTGGGATAGGGATGAGGAGGTGGTGAAGAGGGAAGAGGATGGGGAAACTAGAGGCTAAAGATCAAGAGACCAGTCGTGATCGAAATACTCTGCTAGTTCCGTTGGTACATTGCACTACGATGGGCATGTTAAAGCCATGATGCTGCTTGTTAAATGCATATAAGTTACCCCTCCCTATAATTCATGAATTCGCCCTGAACATTCTCCTTGCCATCTTTACAAGACATCGCGAAGGATATCGGTCACCGATGAAGGATGCGCTGCTGTGCTGTTGTTTTCCCTCGTTTATGTTCGAGTCGGACATGTGAGAGCTCTCACTAGCCCCATCCATATGGTGACACGGCGTCCGACGCAGCAATATTCATCAGCTTCGGCCACGACTCCTTCTCCAGCTCTACTTGTGCGCATTAGTTTAGTGAGCTCTAGCTGATTGAAACCCTCTACATACCCTTGCTCTTGAGTTGGATGGTGTACTCCAGGCAAGCTGGCCGTTCGTAGGAATGCAGGTCCGGGGCCTCACCCGGACAGTCCATCTCGCGACACGAGCAGAGACCTGCCAAGCCCTTATCCTTCATGGGGTGAATGATGTGCGGCTCCAGTTCGCTGAGATGGTATTTTGGTTTGATGCCCAGTCGCTTCATTGCTCGTGAGAAGCGAGAACGCTGCTTTCCAGTGATGCGGAGGTAGGAAGGGTCAAGGATCTCGCGGGATGCCGTGTGCACCATAGGTTCGTCGAAAAGGTCGTAGGTTGTGGTGGGCGATCCATGAGTGGAAGTTGAGGGGGCTTCAGGAAGCTTGGGTTGCGTACTCTCCCATGTCATGATTGTTTGGTAGAAATTCATACATAGCAGGAGACATGATCTCGTGGAGTATGATGACTTCGAGACCGAACTGGGACTTCAGAACCTATTCCGATCAACTGTGTATCTGGCTGTGCCCTATCACATTCGGCACGACTTACATTGTGTAAGGCAGTGAATTTGCCAACTTTCCTCTTATCTGTGGAGTACTCCTCGGGACACATGCAGGTCCGATCGATCCACCGAACGGATGCGTCAAAATGCAATGTCCAGCCTTCCTCATCTTCGTACGCCTGATAAGAATAGCTAACCATGTCTCGCACTGTCTCCACCTTCTCTGCTTCGGTGGCAGACTCTGGCTTTGGATCCAAGAAACGGCTGTAGCGCTCGTCACTGTAGACTTTATGCCATAGTCGCTCAATGGTCTCATCGTAGACGTTGAATTGGTCCTCGGGTAGACATGTTCCCTGCCAACAAACAGAGTCTTGGTACCATTGTGGTCGCTGAACGCTCGAGCTGCAAGCTGAACATGGCTAACAACGTCCTCGAGAAGCTCTTGTGGCAGCCATGAAAGTAAGCAGTCTCGAAATCGGTGGGCTAGACGCAAGGTCGTGGTCTGAGGCATGGTGTCTGCAATGGCTTGGAAACTAGCCCCCAGTTCGCCCATGTCGACCGGAACCACCCAAGCTAGCTGTGGACGTCCGCGAGGTGAGGGATAGACAGGCCAATCGCTGTCGTAGTTTGTGTAGTGAAACAAGCACATGATCTCGGCGGGAGCTGTGACCGTAGGGCGGACTTCGCATGAGCTGTAATGAATGAAGAACTGAGGAGGTCAATGTGAGTGAGGTGAGAGGAAAGCTTCAGGGAGGAAAGAGCACCACGACGCGCAAACAGCGCTAACGCGCGCCTTCTGGAAAGAGCGACTCCATCATGCAGAGCACCAAAGGCCGAAAAAATTCATCCTCATTCTCACGCGTGCTTATGGAACGCAATACTCATTTGATTGCGGCCTCATGCGCACTGGCCGTGCCCAATTCACGCTCACCCTGACCCTCACTTTCATCTACTGCACGTCGAATTGGGCGCCCCAAGGATGTGACATGCACATACACCAGACTTTCCCTTATTCTTTCCATCCCTTCATGTTCATGATCTGTCTTTTTCACTTCACATCACTGCACTGTCTCGGTCCTTGTGACCCAGTGCCCTGTACCATACATCACGAGGGCCAATGGCTCTGAGATGTATCTACGTCTTCCCCGTCAACTTCAATCAAGCCAAATGACAAGAAACTGTATATGAATTCCCAATACTTTAGACGAGCTGGATTCGGCGCGTTGTGTCAGACTGCACTGCAGGTTGAAGCATGTTAGGCAGTTCGACACGTCTCCGAGAATTGCGCCGCCGAATTGTAACACCTGGAATTGCCTTGAGCACCACAGTTGCAGTCATCGTTGGGTGCCTTTGTCTCACGAGCGCCTCTGCGTTTTCGCTCGTATGCTCCAGGAGTCAGCAACTCCAGTCCCAGTCAGGACATATGGACACGCCGAAGCAGCCATTTTTGTTAGTACATTTTGCACACGACATATATCACGGACACGGGTGATTCGGCAGAGTATATAAGCAGCCTGGACAATTGTCAGAAATCAGCAAAGGCACTGTTGATGGTGGTCGGGGACGTCCGGCAACAGCATCGGAAGAGCACCCGCTATCAGAGAGCTCAGTATCGCGACTTCCGTGTATTGCCGGCGACCTCCGCGAGCATCCTGTACCATCCGAAATCCAACGCAGCTCTCAGCCATTTGCATACGCAGGCGTTGAATTCGAAACTTTCGACGCGTCCAATAGCTGCACCACTGCCGGGGATGATGCGTAACTGATGTATTGATCGAGCACGATATGCGGGGCTCCTTGGCACATGCAAGCGTCACAAGCTAGAAGCTCCAGTACTCCGGGGTTTGCTTCATCCATTCACAACAGCCGGACTAGCGACAAAGCAGATCCTCGGTCCAGCTTCAAGATGCGTGACGTCGATGTGGAATATAACACCATTAGTCCGCCCGGCCTCCTGCGCTCCCAATCATCAGCACATTCCTCACATTCCGTAACGTGAGCTTTTGAAACATTGACTTTTTATACAACATCATACTTCGCAATGGCAGCTAGCCCTGATACCATCCTCAGCGAGGTGAACATCCTCGGAGACCTCAATGACCAGACCAAGAAGATCCTCAGCAAGGACGCTGCCGTGTTCCTTGCTCTTCTCCACCGCACGTTCAACCAGCGCCGCAAGGAATTGCTCCAGCGCAGAGTGATCCGACAAGCAGAGCTCGACAAGGGCAATCTCCTCGACTTCCTACCAGAGACCAAGCACATTCGCGAGAACGACACATGGAGGGGCGCACCACCAGCTCCTGGCCTGGTGGACCGACGTGTTGAGATTACAGGGCCGACAGACCGCAAGATGGTCGTCAATGCCTTGAACTCGAACGTCTGGACATACATGGCTGATTTCGAAGGTGAGCCGTTCTCCGTGGAAGATCGACGAATTGTATGCTAACAATCCCAGATTCAAGCGCGCCAACATGGGACAACATGATCAACGGCCAGCTGAATCTCTACGATGCCATCCGAAAGCAAGTCGACTTCAAGCAGGGCGCGAAGGAGTACAAGCTTCGCGCCGACCGAACCCTTCCCACACTTATCGCTCGTGCGCGTGGCTGGCATCTCGAGGAGAAGCACTTCACCGTTGACGGTGAGCCCATCTCTGGTGGCCTCTTCGACTTCGGTTTATACTTCTTCAACAACGCGCATGAGCTCGTCAAGCGAGGAACAGGGCCATACTTCTACCTGCCGAAGATGGAGTCGCATCTTGAGGCGCGCCTGTGGAACGATGCCTTCAACCTGGCTCAGGACTACATCGGCATGAAGCGCGGTACCATCCGCGGCACTGTGCTGATCGAGACCATCACGGCTGCTTTCGAGATGGATGAGGTACGCCGAAACATGCATTGCGAGTGGAGAACGATTTTTAACTTCAACAGATCATCTACGAGCTCCGTGACCACTCTGCTGGTCTCAACTGCGGTCGCTGGGACTACATCTTCAGCACCATCAAGCGCTTCCGCCAAAACCCCAACTTCGTTCTCCCCGACCGCGACTCCGTCACCATGACCAGCCCCTTCATGGACGCATACGTCAAGCTGCTTATCAAGACGTGCCACAAGCGAGGCGTGCACGCCATGGGCGGTATGGCTGCCCAGATCCCCATCAAGGACGACCAGGCCAGGAACGACGCCGCCATGGCCAAGGTGCGCGCCGACAAGCTTCGTGAAGTCCGCGCCGGCCACGACGGCACTTGGGTCGCTCACCCAGCGCTCGCGGCCATCGCGTCCGACGTTTTCAACACACACATGCCCACGCCCAACCAGATGCACGTCCGCCGCGAAGACGTGCACATCACCGCCAACGACCTGCTGAACATGAACGTGCCCGGCAAGGTCACCGAAGCCGGTATCAAGCAGAACCTCGACATTGGCCTCAGCTACATGGAGGCATGGATCCGTGGCGTGGGCTGCGTGCCCATCAACTTCCTCATGGAGGACGCTGCGACTGCTGAAGTGTCTCGCAGCCAGCTATGGCAGTGGACGAGGCATGGTGTGCAGACTGCTGAGGGCAAGAAGGTCACGAAGGCGTATGCTCTTGAGCTCCTGCATGGGCAAGCGAAACAGCTTAGCCAGAAGGCACCCAAGGGCAACAAGTTTCATCTCGCGGAGAAGTACTTTGAGGGACAGGTCACTGGCGAGGACTATGCTGAGTTCCTGACTTCGTAAGTTACCGTGATCTCACCTACCACTGAATTCGAGTACTAATACATCACAGGCTGCTCTACAACGAAATCACGAATGTAGGTGCACCCAAGGGAGCTGCCAAGCTCTAAACACATCGCACGCACTCCCATGTTTTGCATCTCGTCTTGTATCTATACCACTGCACCACATCATACCATCTCACGGCCAATGAAGCCTCGAAGCACAATGTAAAAGCTTGTTTGATCTACACTACACCACCTACCTTTGAACCTGAGAGCACGTGAACGTAAGCTAAAGTGTGCCCTCACAGGTCGGTGCGCCCGTTGCGGCTGCGAAATTGTAGGCCATCGTGTGCCGAGGTACGTGAGGAGTGGTACCGAGTGCGTGGAAGACCGCCGCGGAGAACTCGAGGACTAGCATGTGAAGGGTATGGGCTGGAATTACTTCTGCATGTGACATCAAAATTGTACATATCTGGGAAATAGGCGTTGAAAGCGTTTTGTGCAAGTAGATTTGAGGATTCAAAGGTTGTGCAAAGAACCTTGTCTTTATGTACATCGAGCTGATATTATCATTACAGCATATATCCAGAATGCTCATAACCAACACCTCAAAGGTATAATATTCCAAGCCGTATTTTGTACCCATAACCAAACCATCCCCCCAAAAACGCCGCGCTGATGCAAATATTCCTTCCCATCCATCCACACAACACATCCCTCAAAGCATCAAAAGCCACCCCGCAACCCCAATAACCACAGTCTCAATCCACTTATCCAACCCTCCCACTCTCACATGCGCCGCTCCACCCGTACTCCTACTCCCCCCTCCTCCACCACCAATCCCACTCCACACAAAGCCCCCCACATCCCTCGCACCTGCACTCCCCGTCGTACTCGCACTATTCGCCGCCGGCCCACGCGCCACACTACTCGTCACGCCATTAACCACCAGCGCAGTCCCTTGCTCAACCAAACTATACGTCGTACCCGATATCGTAACCACCTCCCCTGGTCTCAGCGTGACGCCCTGCGCTAGCACGAACTCCGCTGTACCACCGCGCGTAGTCGCAGTATACGTTTTCCCGTTAATCGTTAGTGCGAATGGGGTGGTGCTCGGACTTGGAGGTAGCGTGGATGTCACGCCGTTGATAACGACCACGGATCCAGATGCGCTGAGCGGCATGCTGAATGTTGTTCCTGAGACAGTGACTGCGACGCCGGGCTTGAGTGTTTGGCTGGGGTTGAAGATGAAGGATGTTGTGCCGGCGGAGATGGTGGCTGTGATGTATTGCTGGCCGAGTGTGAATGAGGATTGAGCTGCGTTGAGGGAGGATGGGACGCCGTTGATTATGATGATGTTGCTGCCTGATGCGGGCAGAGCGAAGGTAGTGTCGTCTATCACGACGGAGCTTCCGGGGACGAGGACTTGGTTGCCGATTGCGTACTGCATTGTTCCATCTACGATGGTTACGCTGGCGATCTGGCCGCCGACGGAGAGTACGGGCGCGGGCGTGATGACGGGAGCGTTGCCATCGACTACGACAGCGCCATTGCCGTTGCCCCCTGGTGTGGGTAGAGGAACATAGACATTGTGGCCGTCGATGATAGCTGAGCCACCCGGAGTGATGGTGTGAGTACCGATGACAATAAGAGGCGGCTGTACGTCCTGTGCATTTGGTCGACCTGGAGGCGACGTGGGCTTGACAGGAGTAGCCGTGTACGTGTTCGTTCCGATCACAATTGGTGCGCCGGGAGGAATTACAATGGTATCGTCGGGCTTTTTGCCTACATCATTGGGTTTTCCTGATGGGAGGGTCGCAGGGTCGCCGATATCTACGCCGGAGAAAACGGGATCGTACAATGGGCCTGTCTGACATCTGCGGCATCCGTTCACTGATATGTACGTAGACACGGATGTGTATGACGTGTCCAGCCATGTTTGTGTTTTGGTAGGTGGAAAGGCCGCATAAGCTGTACTTTGCCTCTCAGGGCTGGGCTTTGCCGGTGCTGGGGGAAATAAAGCCGCGGTTGTTTTGGCAGGGTTTTCGCGGTCGCCTTCCGATGGTCTGAAAATAGGAGTACATGTTGCGATATCCGAGCCCCGGAATTGCGATACTATGGCAGAGTTGGTTTTGAGATACTCTATCGCCGCGGACGGTACACTGAAAGTCGCTACTGAATCATCGCGCGGCGGTGGTTGCGTATACGTTTCGATGAAATACTTCCAGTCGTCCGTCTGTTTGGGCTGCCAGTTTGAGAGTCGGGTTTCGTATACGCTGCAGGTGCTGGCATCACTGGACAGTGGCTTTTTCGTAGACCTGAGTGGTTCCGCTAGTCCTCCGAAAAGATTCGCGTAAATCACGTAGGTTGGACCAGCCTCTAATGTCAAGACCACACCGGGCGTTGGATAGACTGAGAATACCGGTGTTTGGTGAGTAATGGTTGTTTTCTTGTCGGAAAGAACCAGTGTCTTGGTTTGATTGACCGTTTGACTCTTGGTGACGATGGTGTCGATGGTAGCACTGTTGATGAAGTACGTGATAAAGGACGTTATAATTGTCTCTGTCACTAGGATGCTTGTCCAAGGACCCTGTTCTTGAGATTTGAAGAACGTGGTCACGGGTCTGCTTGCTTGAAGGGCGCACCCCGTACAAGGAGTCGACGAAGACGGGGGGATAGAGTTGCCATTCTTGGTAGACTTTGACAAACTCGTTAAGGTGGAAGTCATCTTTGATCGTGTTGTACCTTCCGTGCTGGGCGACGGAGAAGTACTACTCGACACTTTCGTAGACGAGTTGACAGATGGCACGGATACTGAGGTCGTTGAAAGAATCCGAGAAGTGCTAGAAGATGCAGCATTGGAAGACAGGAGTGATGGGCTTGAGCGCGGCGCTTGTATCGACGAGGAATGTGTTGACTGATCTTTAGTCTCGTAAGGACTAGTGACACTTGGTGTGGTGGTCGACGATGGTATTGATTGTTGAAAGGATATTGACGAGACTGATGGAGTTGTATTATTATCTGAATCGTCAGCTACGCCACATGACACGGTCTCATGTCGTATTCACGCACAATCTAAGAACATCAGTTATCTTCTTCGATACGATGTCACGAGTACTTACCTTGATTGAGCGACAGATCAGCAGCAGAAGATGTAGAAGCGAGTAGAGGCGCAAGAAGAGCAAGCCTCCACATTTTGCTGAACGTTGAGAAGATACTGTGTCAACCTTCAGGACTCAATGAAAGCCGAAAACGGTGACTGGAAAAATATGAACGCCTTCTGCATAAACGAGTGACGAAGCGAAGAATCGAAGAATAAAGCAAAGGTCGCGACGATGCAACAGCGCAACCGCGAGGAAGATCGAAGTCAGCTAGCAGCGACGGAAAGACCAAAGTCGAGGAACCTGCTAAGATTAGATGTCCCCCTAGTCGATGATCGAGGTAAAGGCCTAGGCCAATTGTAGCCCTACGGTGCCAGCACGGTGTGGCCGTGCCTGCAAGTGCTGAGCCAAGGCCAAGCAGGACCTCACTTTGTGTAACGCGATGACATTGGTGACAGATCCTCGCCACAAACTTCACCCCCGTCGAACTGGAGGTTTTCATTCAGAACATGAGCACAACACTGCTACATCTAATCTCAGAGAGAGTTCATCTGGTCCTCCATCATCGAAGGCCGCCCATGTGATGTGGTTGTGCAAGGCTGATATTGAAGGATTGAAATCCTAGCAATACACCCGAGTGCTTGCCATTTTGAGCAAGCTGGTATAAATTGCACGTATAAATTGCGCGTTCAAGAATCAAGACGTCGTATGCACAGGTGAGCGCCGTTGCGGACCGCGCTCTCGTTGGGCGGGGACTGAATCTGGGGCGGGTTTCAGTTGATGGCTGCGCAGGGCTGATACTCATAACAGTTGCGTGCATGCCGAATGAGATGGGAGCACCGCTTGCTGAGACGGATTGTTGAAGTCAGCAGCCAGGAGGCTGACAGCTGGATTTTGTGGGGCTCGGATCAGGATCTCTCCTTCCTCACGATGATTGGCCCGCCCAGCTTCAACGTGCAGGACCAAGCGTATTCTTCATGCATCCGACACTAGCCTCAGCCCCAACCGGGGAGCATCTCGTATTCAGCTGAGCACGCTCCAGCATACTAACCACGCTGCTGGCACTCCCAGCTCCTATCGAACCATGTCGGATGGCCTTGCTTGCGAATCTGGTTTCTCACGGATCTGCGGTTCGTGGTCTGTCAGGCGGACCTCCAGCCCAGACTTTTCGCAAGCCCACCGACAGCAGTTCTCTGGCACGCTTCCCTCGTCATCTTGCGCTGGAATGTGAGACTACCGTAGAGCTTCTTTTCTCATGTGTTCCTCCGTCATGATTATTCTCTCGCACACGTCGCAGTCAGCCGCATCACCTCGTCGTATCCATGTCTGAGATACCAATCGTTTCCGGGCTGCCCTACTCTCCTATCTCATAATGAGACTCGTCGCGCGAGCAGCGACCGCCCCGTACGTTGTTCCCCCTTCGCAGAAATATGACGGAAACGATGGAAGCTGGAGCACCTTCAAAATCAGCGTTGGAACACCAGGACAGGACTTCCGAGTGCTGCCGTCGACGAAGAGCGGTGTCACGCAGCTGGTAGAGCCAGGTGGATGCCAGGCGGGAACTGATCCAGCGAACTGCCCACAGCTTCGTGGCGCAGAGATCTTCAACAGCGCTCAGAACATCGGCTTTCAGGCCAATGCATCGAGTTCATGGTCTTCGATAGGACAATACGACGTGCGCCTAGATTCTGAGCTGGGTTATAATGCGCCGGCGCTCTTCGGTTTCGACAAGGTGTCGCTGGGCTCGGCTGCAGACAGCAATTCTCTGTCGCTGGACCGCCAGGTCGTTGCCGGCACTTCAGAGTTGGATTACTTCCTTGGGTATCTCCCATTGGGCATCGCGGATTCTAGCTTCGCAAGCTTGACCCAGTCCATCGATTCTCTTCTGGTCCAATTGCGAAATGTTACAAGAATACCGAGTCTCTCTTATGCCTACACGGCCGGCGCCAAATATAAACTGAAAAACGTCTTTGGCAGCTTGATATTGGGCGGATTTGACTCGACTCGCTTCCGCCCGAACTTGAACAACTTCTCATTCACCTTCTCTACGAATCCCGCAAAGCTTCTCACTGTGTCAGTTGAGAGCATAATAGCTTCGGACAGTCTGCAAGGACCATTCTCACTCACATCAGAAGCACACTTTTCGGTAGTAGATTCAACGGTGCCTCATTTGTGGCTTCCTACAGCCGTCTGCACCCAATTCCAGCGAGCGTTCGGACTTACCTACGACCCCAAGACCGACCTCTACCTCGTCAACGATACCATCCATCGGCAGCTTGTATCGAAGAATCCGACCTTCACTTTCAAGTTCGCCAACTCTCCTGGTAGCGCGGTCACCGATTACACCAACATCGAATTGCAATATGGAGCATTCGACTTGCAGGCATCGTACCCGTACTACCCGAACGCGACGAACTACTTTCCCATCCGCCGAGCCGCGAACGATACACAATTTGTACTAGGGAGGACGTTGCTACAAGAGGCATATCTCATAGTAGACTATGAGCGGTTAAACTTCACGATCGCCCAAGCCGTCTTTCCCGATCCACTTCCGGCCGCGAAAGTGGTGACAATTGTGTCTGTAGTAGATGCGGACACAAACTCCAATGATGGATCATCTGGGCTTGGTACAGGAGCCATTGTAGGCATTGCAATTGGCGCCGCACTTTTGTTTTTCCTCGCCATATTCGCTTTCTTCTGGCACCGCAGACGACGCACGAAGAAGGAAGCGTTCGAACTAGCTGTGAATTCAGAATTGGACAACGGCTCGTCAAACCATCTCAACAGCACCACGGCAATGAAGTCGCAAGGTCCTTCCGAGCTCAACGGCACACCGCTGACTGAGCTTGCATCGCCACTTGGCTCTCACTACTCATCCGATAAGAAGCTACCAGTCAGTATCAATGACACCCCGCAGGAGCTTCACGCGGAGCCGAGGATACCAGTGACGCCACGGTGGGAGGAGGTCCACATCCCTTTACAACCGCCGCGAACACCGTACGATGATGGCCAGAGTAGTGGAAGTCGCTCCATCAGCCAGGTGCCGAGCGACGATGGCTATAGCGGCAATGGTCCACGGTCGGGTGTGTCACCGTTAACAGGCCAGTTCCAACGGTGAACATTATTGCTTTTGAGGCGGCGTATCGCGGCGTAGGGCGTAAATGCTGGCTTCCGCGCCAATATTGGTGCACAAAGAAATACGGGTTACGAAGCTGCTCGTATCTATCGTGTCATACTTCAGGACCTACCAAATACGAGCGCCTTCGTATAACATTTGAGTATGTGGCCTCGAGACATACAGACCACAAGACACATTCCATCACGCATCGCACTACATAATGTATCTATCCATCCAAGAATACCAACTTCAGCCTCGTGCCAACCTACAAGTGAGATATACATCAAAATTGCTCGATGGGGTACAGCCTCTCGATTAGTCTGGCGGGAGCAGCCATCCCGAGTTGATTGTTGCGGCAATATGCCTCAACTATTACGAGAATAGGCGCTGCAATCGACGGAACATGCGAAGAGTTGCCCCAATAGGTAATTACATAACGTGATGGTTGCACTTAGGTTGAGATCTTGCGAAGCACATCTGACGCCAAGTGAGGTTTGCCATATGCGAATCCTCCCGATCCCGAAGTCAAAACGCCATGCCATAAAATTCACATCTGCACTTCAATTGAATGCATAAATTCGCAAACGCACCGCAAACCTGCTCAGCAAGCGGCCAGGCAAACGTCACAATATGGAGCCGCTACTGCGAGCTCAGCCATCAAGCCACAGTACGGTAGCTGCGCTGTATGACGTCTTCTCCATACATAGCTCGAACCCCTCTCCGAATCACGCCCCACTCCAACAACACAACACAACACCTCGTGGACCGCATCCTGAACCTAAACGACCACTCTAAAGTTATCAATTCCTGAACACCTATATACATCATGGACAAAATCAAGGAGAAGCTCCACATTGGCAGCAGCAAGAACAAGACCGAGAGCGATGCCAGCGTCGGAACTTCCACGTCCTCAGGCCAGAATGTAGGCACCATCGAAGGTACGTATCCTCCCCTCTGCCCACACTGTACTTCACCCACCACCGCCCCTCCTTACCCCAAATCCACCAACCCACCTTCCACTAACACGGTACCCCCTCCCACAGACAACCGCGACTCCATCGACTCGGAGCTCGCCGCGATGCCCCCCCAAGAGCGCGTCGCCTACCTCCAAGAATTCGAGCACAGCGACAAGCACGACACGCCCAAGAAGGGCGGCCTCATCGAGAAACTGATTGCGCGCGGCAACAAGCGCACGGAGGAACAGCTGGAGCGCGAGGCCCGCGAAGCCGAGGCGCACAGGCAGGCTACGCACGCGGCTGTGGGGCCTGGTGCGGGCGCGAGTGCGCATAGTGCTGCGGGACCGACGCTGCGTTGAGTGTGAGGATGGCTTTAGGAGAAGGCTAGGTTTGGATGTGGAGATTAAGAAGGGAGATTGATGTGGATGTGTGTATGTTGTTCTTGGAATGATATTGAATACTATCCGGGTGTAACGTGTGCTTGTTTTTGGAGTGAATACTGCTGTACGCAGATCCGAAATTTGTGTCAGTGCTGCTCATGTCTTTGCTGGTGATCCGCCTTTCAGCGAAGGCGCCTTGACAAATAACCATTCCTCTCGCGTGGTTGCGCATCCCACGTGTTCAGCCTTGGTCAGTGACGTGCCACCATAGTATGGCTTCGTTAACAGACTCCATTAGGTGATATAAGCCTTTGGCGCACCAACGTGGTTCCAGTTCTTGCAGAGCTTCTAGAACCTGCGTGCAATCGACGGCGATACACGAAGTTGCCTTATCAGGCAAATGGCTAGGTCATGAACAGCTACCGAACTCAGCCCTCCTCGACCGCTCCTCCACGCAAGCATTACCCAAAGCGGCGCAACTTTCGACAGACCATGACGGATTTGCCATATCGGGAAGTCTGGACATCTGGATTTTGTAACATTCGTGCATGTCGAGTAGTCCTTCCGAGCAGCCAGCCAAAAACCAAACGGTTTCACAACCCCTAGTAGAGGATGTCGAACTATCGAAAGCGGCACTGCTTTCGGCGTCCCAAGGAACATCTACCAGATCAGGCATTTCCAAGATTCGGATGCCTAGTATCCGTAGATGTCCAGCGGTTGATTGTATCATCCTCGACCTTGGGGACCATGAACACGCCCCGAACCCACAGCCTTTCACACGCATGAGTGGAGAAGACTGAACTATCGAGAACGGCCCTGCTTTTAACGGTTCAGGAAACATGCTCAGATGAGGGACTTTGGGGATGTGGATGTGTACGGTCCGTAGACGCCGAGTACCATCTACGGTCTACCTGAGCAAGATTCTGGTACTGGAAAAGCTGTTCTCGGTAATCAACAAGTTGTACGACTACGGGTGGGTAAATCTAGACTATCGAAAGTAACACAGCTTTCAACAGTTCGTAAGAAACTTGCTTGTTTAGGCAATACGAAGGCTCGGATAGTGAGCCCTCGTACATGTCCGGTGGTCGGCCCAGCAGAAGAATTCTTGTGTTTTGTCACTTTTCCTAAGGCCCGAATTCTCGGCGTCATTCCTTGTCGATCCTGAGTCCTGTAATCGACGGTATAAGCTGAGGGACCCAGATGGGGCAGTTTGAAGATCGGATGCCTAGCATTCACGCACGCCAAGTAGTGCTACCACGCGATCGTACCTAGTGCATCTTACCTTTTCCCTTTTTTTCGAATCTTCCTCGTCGATGTCGGTTATTTCTTGTCGATCCTGAGTCCTGCAATCGACGGTATAAACTGAGGGATCCAGATGAGGCAGTTTGAAGTTCGGATGCCTAGCATCCATGCAAGCCAAGTGGTAGTACCATTCGGTTCCCAACCTTTCCCCTTCTCCCCAAATCTTCATCGTCGATCTCGAATCCTGTAATCGACAGAAATC
>Ga0265797_10001452_pt1 | contig 41566 bp, 43 predicted proteins | sample P2T30metagenome_FD_192433 | JGI IMG/M metagenome (GOLD analysis project Ga0265797, IMG submission 192433) | Plant litter microbial communities from East Loma Ridge, Irvine, California - P2 T30 | ecosystem: Environmental > Terrestrial > Plant litter > Unclassified | place: USA: California...
TCACGTCTTACATGCTTGTCGTCGACGGGCGAAGACTGGGGTGTTCATCGCCAAGACCTCGGCTTTCTTTGACCAAGGTCGTCACTTCCGCCTTCTCACATTCCAGAACGTCTTTTCCATTTTTTTCGCTCACAGGCAGCTGCACTCGTTCACCGGTCACGTCACGCCTTGCATACATGTCTCCATAGCTCAACTACTCGCCGCGCGCTACCAGAATTCCAATGCCGAATATAGGTCATCAAGCCGTGTGGCTTGCATAAATGGCCGCGGGTGGCTTTTTGACGTTGTTCGCAATCGATAGGTGCGTGTAGCGAGAGGCGGGGTCGAGCGGCTGTCTGCCCGATAACCTGATTTGCAAGATGAGGGTCTTGAGAAGCCTCACCGTCATTCACGACAACGGTGTTGGCTTGTCTTGGCTTATTGATTCGCTGCACATTGCTTATGACGACGGGTGGAGATAGAGGTTAGTTTGACTTCAAGACCCAAGAGAGAGGCGGAGGCTTGGTGATGTGCTGGCCTTTAGGCGAGATGTCCAAGGAAGGAGACCATGGGTACTGGTCCTCACAGGTGCAAAGGACCTCGATCTGTAACCCATCACTGGAGTACGAAATCGGTATCTGATGCATTGGTGCAGGACCTGTGTACTCCAATCAATGTGACATCTCGACAGATGATCCTAGGTTGTAATCAGTACGGCTTACCATACACCGGGTCTTTGTTCCTTGATCTTCCCAGCTATACGTCCGGCGTCTACATTGCCCTGTTTGAGACCTGTCGATCAAGCATTGCAGATCTATAGACTGCCTTCTAGACGCGATCGTCCTTCGTTCGTACCGAGTACGACACTTTTGAGTCTGACGGGCGAAAGCGGGTCCGTCAGCCTTGCAGGCACACGCATATTGAGTAAGAGTGAGATTTCCCACGAATCTTGTGAGACGGCTCCGGTATGCAACATGAAGGGACAGAACACTGCATTCAGTGGTGGCAAATATCAAGGCAAGCTTAAGAGCTGACCCAGTGGAAAGGTGGGGAAGATTGAAGGACGACGGGCTGAGATGCACAGCCACTTGAGGCTTGCATGACTGACGGTGTGGACGGTCCGCTCCGATTCTAGAGCGTTTGTTGGCCACTTATTGGATGTCGAATGTAGTGTAGAGATTGAAGAAAAGGCAACCATGAAGGGCCATCACTTGCAAGATTTGGTGGAGAGCATGCATGAGACAACATTCACACAGCTTAACGCCACACTGCATCCCATTTGCATGCATACCAATTACAACGATGTGCTTCAATATGAAGCGGCTGTGGATCTGATCAATGCAGCGACTACTTCGCAGCAGCAGGACTGTAGGGCCATCCCTCAAGCCCAACCGTCATCATCGAACTCCCCTTGATTTTGTCCTGGCGCGCTTCCAACTCCTCCACATCCCAGTTCGCCCAAACCATCTTACCGCTCAGGAACTTAGTCTTTGGCTGCGATAGCCAAACAAGAAAGTTCGCGCTTAGATCCACTGTGCGACAAATCAGTACACTTCTTTACTAGTTCTTGTTACCACTCACCAGAGTCCATAGGTAGCTGTGACGGATCCGCGCCAGAGCCTCGGAAGATACCTGTATCCACCATTCCAGGATGTACGGCGCATGCAAAGAGATCTGGGTTCTCAGCGGCAAGAAACTCGACGATCTTTGTCTGCGCGGTCTTTGATACGAGGTAACCCGATAGTCCGGGTGTGTATGCTGGCGGCAGAGCAGCTGCGCCAGCAGCGAGCGTATACAAAGCAGCACCAGGCTTTGCACTTGGGATGAAAGCTTGTGAAGCGATTATGATGGATTTGACATTCGTCTCATAGTCCGCCCACCAATCTTGCAGAGAAGCCTCGACGATCTTGGACGGCGAGGAAATGTGTGCTGCGGCAAGAACGAGGACATCCCAGGCGCCGACCTGTTTAGCGATGTCATGCATCGCAGTCTCATCAGTCGCTGAGACAGGGTAGACTGCACATTCTGATTTACTCCCTGCGAGAAGCTTTTTGGTCTCTTCGAGGGTCGATTCGGTGCGTCCAATTAGGATCAGGCGTGCTGCGTCTGCTTTCGCGAAAGCTAGAGCTGTAGCACGGCCTATGCCGCTGCCGGCTCCTGTGATGATTACTGTCTTCCCTGCTTGGCTGAGGCCTGCATTCGATGGGTTGATAGCATCATAAGATTCGTTATGCCAGGTGGCCGTTGGTGATGGAAATGGAGGTTGCATGACCGCAGAGTATAGAGTGATCAAGATGGAATCAGGAAGGACACCAATTCAGGGAAGCCCATAGCACTATAAGTGAGTAAGTGGGTCAGGGCGGAATGTGGCATGATGACTGAACGTTGCTGGAATTCAGTATGTATCCCCACATCCGTTCGTACGTGCTGACCGGCAAAGGTACTGGATGTGATAACGCATTGAGAAGGCAGAGTGGGTAATAAGCGCTAGTACCGAACAGCCGAAGCGCTGACCTTGGTAGGCCTGATCTTGAGTAGTTCACACTTCGCCCACTCTTGCCTTTGTATATGCTATTTGTACAGTTGGATATCGAAACAATAATCTCACAAGGTTGCGGGTAGCTTTTATCCACCTCTCAGAGTCATGATAGTATCCCACCGCTCGTTCACTCTCTGCGTTCTCATTGAGCCTCTGCCATACTCATGTATTTGGTGCTTGGTAGGCAAAATCTGGTGGATGAGTGTCTGGAATCTGGCTCATTCCGATATCTGCACCACCGCCGAGATCCCACCAGTCGGTTTGCCAGTTCCGCGCAACGAAATCGTTTTCTATCGCCCTAAAAAATCCCACAGATTGGAAGTCACCGTCCATATTCGGAGTGTAGTCGGGCATCGATGAGAAGTTTGACATATCGATGTCTGGAAGTTCGCTAGCCATCAGGTTCTGGATTGTATCGAAATTGGTCGGAGGCAGGTCCGTTTCTTGCGCAACATGCTCTCTAGTCTCGATCAACATCGATTCTTTTCGCCTCTCTTCCTGTAGAGATCGTGAAACGCGGTTCAGAGCGTTGATCGTCCTTTCGAATGGGACCAAATCTCGACGTTGTGTACCGCTTTGAGCCATAGCAGCTCCGATGTTCTCAAGGATTTGTATATCACTTTCGCAATCCTCAGGTTTGCTGCAAGCTAGTATGTGCTCGTATAGTGTAAATACGACACAGAAAGGATACAATGTTATGAAACTGACGCCAGGTTAGTGGCTGCATTGAGGAAATACATGGAACGGATAGGGCATTAACGAGCGAAGCTTACTGATCTGTTATGCTCGTGAACTTGATGTTCAGACTGGGCGTATTGTAGAAGTCAAGGATGGTATTTAGGACACGGCGAGCGGCTCGGAGGGCGATGTCCTTTGACCCAGGTCTTGCTTGGTGATGACGTACCAATCTTTGCAACCCGATTATCGTCGCATAAATGTTCACTACGCAAGGTTAGCTGATGGTTGCTCCTCCTTCAAATTCAATATACTGGGTCCACTCACTGATGTGATCTGCGACAAGACAGCGAACTTCTTCTGAAGTATCCGCCGCGTTCATCATTTCATGTAACTTCCACTCGTCCATAAGTGCCTCCATCTGTAAGCAAGTTTCGTCGATTTTCTGGGAGACTGTTTCATCCTGATCCGGTGTTTGGTGACTATCGACGTAGCTGATCATTTCTACAGTCAGGAGTGTGTACCTTATCCATACGGCGCTCATTATGACGTTCAGAGCTGAGGGGTGCATGTTGTCGGAACGAAAGAGTAGTGGTGGCCGAACCTTGTTTGGTACGTACTGCAAGACTGTCGGCTTATCATAGAACAGACGGAAGAAGGTGTCAATAGACAGGATGTACCAGTATGTATAGCGGTCGGTATCTTTCCTGCTTTCTTCTTCGAAGGATTTTGCCGGTATGACATCCAGCTGATCTATCCCGTTTGATTTGACATGCTGGCAGGACTTGCAGTGAAACTTCCATGCTAACTGGTAGTCATGGCAGGTCATCGCTGTCCATGCCGAAAGGGCTGCGGTATGAATGTCCATGCTTGTGTCACTCGGAGATTCGAGCCATGCAGGCACGCTCTCTAATACCTTCATATATGCCTTCTTGATCCGGTCTCCTCCTGGGGCCTCCGTCAACTGTAATCCATAAAACATGGCGTTGTAACTTGACGTTGATATCAGTTAGGTTCGACTCCCATACAGCTTGAGCAGGAGCCACTCACTACAGCACACGCATACTAGGATCCACATTGACGAAAGGAGAGTCAATTATTTCGGGTAACGCGCGAAGTAAGCCGATATCCAAAATGGAGTTCGTGAATGCGTCCGGTACAAGCATTGAGGACATGACGGTGACAAATCCGTCGATACATGATCGTGCCTCTGTTATGGAGATTTTGAAGTCTACACTCAATGCCCCAGTGCGCACCCTCAATTTTCCAAGGTCTTCGATGGCCTCGTTGAGCGCCGACATTGCATTATCGATATTTGACGTTGGTGTCGCGACTGGAGTAGCCTTGTCTTGGAAGCTGCGTCGAGTATCAGTCGCAAGCCGGTAGATCTACAAAGGTTAGCTATTATGATCCGACAGGACTTTGAAGGGCGCTCGTATCCTCTGAGCAGTATCCTTGAATGCTTTTTGGCACACGTTTGCATATGGATGCAGATCATAGATGATTGAGCAGGCAGCAAACATTCTATGGTACGTTCAACTCACTCAAGGCCTAACTCAGCGAACACGAACTCCTTCGGTATCGGTTTCATTACCCATGACTCCTGACCATCAGCCACAGTCAGCGAGGCCTCTGGAGACGGCACGGGTGTGCTCTTTCTTATCGATTCGCGTCTCGGTGCCAGATCTGACACAGATGATGAACGATCATCGGCAGCATCACTGATTTGCTTCTCGAGCATCTCTAGTCGCTGGCTCAGATGCTGGACGACAGCTTTTTGTTGGGCGTGGCGCGGCCTTTGTCGTCGTTCTACATACTGACATTCTTCTTTGGCAGCGATGCATTGGTGGCAAACTGGCTCCGCTTTGTCGCATTTGATCTTTTTACGCTTGCACCGAAGACACTTCAAGGGACATTTAGCAATCTCCGCTCTCCGATCAGTGTAGATGATGGGTACCTACGGCAAGCTTCATCGTCATTTTATGGCTGCAGCGACTTCTTGGACGCACCTCCGGGTTCCGGAAAGGTGTTCGCGCGCGAAAGCGGTCTGGTCGACTAGCGAATCACCAAATGTTCTGCAAAATTGCGCATCGAGAGGAAGACGTAGATGAGGAAAGGGCAAGGAGCCCGCGGACATTCGGGAAAGCGCGGTGTCCGGTTAATTACGTACTGCCGAGAATCACGAACACCACCCATAACACTCGGACCAGGATCGCCAAGTCTGCCGACTGACCTGTGTTGGACATAGTTGCGAAGATATGACCGTTCAGCATCATGGTTCATTCAATAAAAGGAATGTCGACGGACAGTACTTTCGAGCTGTTTCGATATCGCTATCTGATATCTTCCCTTGCCTATACTGGGCCAGCACTGTTCGATCCGCACAAGAACTCCCTACTGTAAGTGCATTCATTCATACATTCATGCGATAGACTCACGAACCCCGACTGACAGTACTGCTAGTGCTATCCTTGACCAATAGCATTTCTAGTAATATATCCACATCCTGGTCGCGGTTTCGTCGAAGTTCCTTGAACGCGCATCTCTATTTGAGCATGTCAGCTGGACTAGGCTTCACTGAGACACAAGCGGTCAAAGAAGAAGCCCACGTTGACCGCTTGAAGTTGGAGTCAGACGCTAGCTCCAACTCTACAGGACCTGACGACAAGACCGAAGATCAACAAGAAGCGCAGCGTGAAGGAGATGTTCATGAGCTTGTGCGCAAATTTACAACACATTCAGAACAGCAAAATGTTGGCTCACCCTTTGCCGACGATGTGCACCACCGACTTGACCCCAAGAGCGACCAATTTCGTGCCAAAGATTGGGCCCGATCATTTTACGACTTGCGTTACAGTAGTGAAGAAACAATTCCCCGTGTTGCCGGCGTCGCATTCAGAGGCTTGAATGTTTGGGGCAAAGGCTCACCAACAGACTTCCAGTCGACTGTGGGGAATACCATCCTCAAATTGCCTGCTTTATTTGGAAGAGGAACACAGAAAATCGAGATATTACGGGATCTGGATGGACTGCTCCTTCCGGGAGAGCAATTATGTGTCCTCGGACCCCCTGGGTATGTTCAAGTATTGTCGAATACTGCTATATGATCTAACACTCAGTAGATCGGGATGTTCAACACTGTTGAAGACTATCGCCGGCGAGACCCATGGTTTCCAAGTCAGCCCCGACTCATACTTAAACTACCAGGGTGTGCCAGCAAAAGATATGAACTCAGTGTTCCGTGGAGAAGCAATTTACACCGCAGAGGTTGATGCGCACTTTCCTCAGTTGAGTGTGGGTGACACGTTGTACTTCGCTGCTCTAGCCCGAGCACCCCGTACCATACCCGGTGGTATCAGTCGCCAACGCTACGCTGAACATCTACGAGATGTGAGCATACATACTCGAGCTCAAATGAACTGATCACTGACTTCTAGTAGGTCGTCATGGCTATGTACGGTATCTCGCACACGTCAAACACACGCGTAGGCAATGATTATGTCCGTGGAGTTTCCGGGGGTGAGCGCAAGCGGGTAACGATTGCTGAGGCCTCTCTCAGCTTTGCACCTCTCCAGCTGTGGGACAACTCGACTCGTGGTTTAGACTCAGCGAATGCGGTGGAGTTCTGTAAGACGCTGAGGACTCAGTGTGACGTCTTTGGTGCAGCTTGCGTAATCGCCATCTATCAAGCTCCACAAGCCGCATACGAGGTTAGTTTCCAGTAAGATGCGACCAGAGAATGGTTTGGCTAACTCCTACAGGTTTTCGACAAAGTCACTGTACTGTACGAAGGCCGTCAGATCTACTTCGGACCGTCGAACGAGGCGCGCGTATATTTTGAACGTCTTGGCTTCGAATGCCCTGCCTCCCAGACCACGCCCGATTTCCTCACCTCAATGACATCCGCATCTGAGCGCCGCATCCGGAAGGGCTTCGAGAACACCACGCCCCGTACCTCTGACGACTTCGCTCGATGCTGGAAGGAGAGTCCCGAACGTCAACGGTTATTGAAAGAGATAGAAGAATACAACAACACCTATCCTCTCAAGGGTGAGCAGCATGAACGCTTTGCGCTTTCTAGGACAATGGAGAAATCCAAGAAGCAACGACAGAAGTCGCCATATACTCTTTCATATTGGAGGCAGATCCGTCTCTGCATGTGGAGAGATGTGCAGAGACTCAAAAATGACCCGAGCGTTCTTCTGACTATGCTCATCGTCAACTTCTTCGAGGCACTCATCATATCGAGTATCTTTTACAACCTACCTCAGTCGACCGCGTCCTTCTTCAAGCGTGGCGGAGTTTTGTTCATGGTCGTGCTGCTCAATGCTTTCGGATCGATGTTGGAGATTATGAATCTCTACGCAAAGCGTACTATCATTGAGAAACACAATCGCTATGCCCTGTATCATCCTTCGGCGGAAGCATTGTCGTCGATGATCGTGGACCTGCCGTACAAGATCACTAATAGTCTTTTGGTCAACACGACATTGTACTTCATGTCCAATTTACGTCGAGAGCCCGGCCCGTATTTTTACTTCCTGCTCGTTGGGTTTACCACAGGTCTCTCCATGAGCATGTTCTTCCGGCTGTTCGCTTCGATGACGAAAACCCTCGCCCAAGCGCTCGCTCCTAGCTCTCTCATCCTGATCATGCTCGTACTATACACCGGGTTTGCTATCCCGGTCCAGTATATGCAAGGATGGGCGGGCTGGTTCCGATGGATTAATCCGGTTGCGTACGGCTTCGAAAATGTCATGGTCAACGAGTTCCACAATCGAACATTTGCTTGTTCGTCCTTCGTACCCTCTGGACCATCGTATGAGAACGTTGCGCCTGAACAGCGAGCATGTGCTGTGCAAGGCTCCCAACCAGGTCTAGACTACGTCAGCGGTACTGCATACGTCGAGACTGCCTTCAAGTATAACTACAGTGAACGATGGTCCAACTATGGTATCATCATAGCCATTACAGTCATTCTCTTCCTTGCTCACTTGGTCATGAGCGAGTTGGTTGCTTCCGAGCGCTCTAAGGGCGAAGTGCTTGTGTTCCGACGTTCCAAGATGCAGAAGACGGCGAAGAAGAACGGTGCTGACGAGGAAGCCGGTGGAGCAACTGCCCACGAGGGTGAGAAGATCAGCCATAACACAGAACTGGAACCCACAATGCAAAAGCAGGTGTCTATCTTTCACTGGGAGAAGGTTACATACGAAGTCCAGATCAAGGGGGAAACCCGTACTATCCTGGATGGTGTAGACGGATACATCAGGCCGGGCACCCTGACAGCTCTCATGGTATGGTAACCGGACTGCTTCTTTGTACTCAAGCTAACAGTCCTGCAGGGTGTGTCAGGTGCAGGTAAGACTACACTCCTCGATGTTCTCGCGAGTCGAACGACCATGGGCGTCATTGGTGGTAACATGCTTGTGGACGGCCGTCAAAGAGACGAGTCTTTCCAACGACAGACCGGCTACTGCATGCAACAAGACATACATCTGGATACATCCACTGTACGAGAGGCTCTGGAGTTCTCTGCATTGCTCAGACAGCCACCGGAGTATGGACGCGAGGAGCGGCTCGCATATGTTGATCATGTCATTCGTCTTTTGGATATGGAAGAGTATGCAGATGCTGTCGTTGGTATTCCCGGATCTGGACTCAATGTTGAGCGTAATTATCCCCATGCTTCCGGCCATGACCCACGAGCTTCACTAACTTGATTCAGAACGTAAGCGCCTCACCATTGGCGTCGAGCTCGCCGCCCGTCCCAAGTTGCTACTCTTCCTCGACGAACCCACTTCTGGTCTCGACAGTCAGACTTCATGGTCCATCTGTGATTTGATGGAGAAGCTCACCCGAGACGGCCAGGCGATCCTCTGTACGGTTCATCAGCCTTCATCCCTTCTCTTTCAGCGCTTCAACCGACTCCTTCTACTCGCCAAAGGTGGAAGGACTGTATACTTTGGTGAGATCGGTCGCGACTCCAAGACCCTCCTCGATTACTTCACTCGCAACGGAGCGCCAGCATGCCCTGCCGGTACCAACCCTGCCGAGTATATGCTTGCAGCAATCGGTGCCGCACCCGGTGCGCGAACCGAGATTGATTGGCCTGCTGTCTGGAAGTCCAGCAAGGAGTACGCGAATGTTCAAACTGAACTAGCTAGTCTTAGGGAACTCGCCAACCGGCCCTCTGCTGTCATGGACTCAGCCGACGCCAGTCACCAGGCCTTTGCAGCCTCTTTCAAGGACCAACTACGCGCTGTAGCCATGCGGTGCGCACAACAATACTGGAGGACGCCGTCATACATCTACGCAAAGGCTATCTTGACTATTGGTTGTTCTATCCTGATCGGATTCTCGTTCTTTGACAGCAACAACACCATGCAGGGCCTGCAGAACCAGATGTTTGGCGTCTTCATCTTCTTATTCGTGGTCATCCAACTCATCTACCAGATCATGCCGATGTGGATTTCGCAACGGACTCTGTACGAAGCGCGGGAGCGACAGTCGAAGACCTATGCTTGGCAAGCATTCGTCCTCTCCAACATTTTCATCGAGTTGGCTTGGAATGCTTTCATGGCTGTCTTTTGCTTCCTCGTGTGGTACTATCCTGCCGGCTTGTACCGCAACGCAGAAGCTACGGATGCAGTTAACATTCGTGGTTTCCACGCTCTTCTCATTGTCGTGGCCGTCTTCGTCTTCGCAAGCACCCTCGCACATCTGCTCATTGCCGGCTCGCCTAACGAAGAGATTGCCGGTGCTATTGCCACTTTAATAACCATCATGCTATACGCCTTCTGTGGTATTCTCGCTGGACCCAACGATTTGCCTGGTTTCTGGATCTTCATGTATCGCGTCAATCCTTTTACCTACCTGGTGTCGAGCTTCATGTCGACCACACTAGGTCAAGCGCCCGCTTATTGCGCCGACTCTGAGTTCCAAACTTTCTTCCCACCACAGGGTCAAACTTGCGGCGAATACATGTCCAAGTATATTGACATGGCTGGTGGCTATCTTCGAGACGCGCAGGCGACCGGACAATGCGGGTTTTGTCAGATGGACTCCACGGACCAGTTTCTTACGCGTATTCACGCGGATTGGGACACGCGCTGGAGAGATTTTGGTCTACTATGGGTATACATCGCGTTCAACATGGCGGCGGCGATCTTCCTGTATTGGCTCTGTCGCGTCCCGAGGACGAAGAAGGGGAAGAAGAGCTCGTAAGCGGCAGACGCGCTCTGTCGTAGGGACGCGTCGACGAGTCGTGACGCGTTGATGTTGCGATCATTGCATTTACGGTGTTCTAGGGGTTTGGCGTGCAGTCATTGATCCCTTCTTTCTCTGCGATCGCCTTCCGGAGAAGGTAATTTCGTTACTTAATAGCGCGCCCGGCAGGGTCGGGACCACGGTTCCGTGATGTCACAAGCAACCACCTATTTCCGCTGACATCACGAAAGCCGTGGTCTCTTTGTTTTTACCCTTAGATCGAATAGTTTGGTTTAGGATAATACATAGAGGTTTCACTTCATGATGTTGGCTTTAGAAAGCTTAGTTGTCGTTACGCTGCACGCGAATCTGGGGTAACCGCATCCTTCACACCTGCCGCGCGCCATGTCAACCAATGGAAGGAGCAGCTCGGGACAACAACACCAACGTCAAGAACGAGATGGCGTCATACCGAAACGTGAGCCAGGATGGTCAATTGCGATCAAAAACTTCAGTCCACAATGGTATTTCCATCGTAGCAAGAAAAACCATGGCCGCCACTAATCATGAAGCAGGTTCACGGTATCCATGGACACGGGCGTCCTGTCAATAATAATGAATCTTCTTCCCTGGCAATTCCGCGGCCTAGGCATCCTCGCAACGATCATGTTCGTCTTCAACCTCGTCTTGTTCACGGTCTTTACCCTCATCTCGCTGCTACGCCTCGCGAAATTCCCACGCCACGTCAAAACGCAGACACTCTCCCACGAAGAAGAGCTTTCGTACCTTGGCGCACCAGCCATTGCGTACTTGACACTGGTAGCGCAGGTAACGCTCACATGTTCCACGGCTTGGGGGTATAACTGGACCGTCTTTGCCTACGTGTTGTGGTGGATTGGTCTCGTGTGGACAGTGACACTGTGTAGTTTCCAAGTCATTGTGCTTGCGAAGCGGGATATTACTGTTGATCGTCAGCTCAGTCCTACGATTCTGCTTCCGCTCATCTCTGTCATGACGCTTGGTACGACGGGCGGTTTGATTGCGAATTACTCGGTTGGACTGAGTGCTAGCATGGCCGTTCCTATCATCGTCACAGGATACATGTGCATCGGCTACGCCTTCTTCCTTGCGCTCCTCTACTATGCGTTCATTGCGCATAAACTCATCGCTGTGGGTCTGCCTCCACCGATGAAGATTCCCAGTCTTGTCATCACAGTGGGACCTGTTGGTCAATTCGCCACGGCAATCCAGACGCTGAGTTCGGCTGCGAGTACGAGAGGGATGTTTGGAAGTTACAACCAAGGGACATGGTTGCAATCCAGTGCAGCGAGCAGTGTGAGTGCAGCAGCGATATTAATCGCGTTGTTAGCATTGGGCTTCGGGTTCATGTGGATTACCATGTCATGGTATATCGTGGTTGAGGCTCTTGTCAAGAGGCAGCTGCCATTCAGCTTGGCGTGGTGGAGCCTTATCTTCCCAATGGGTGAGTCCTTCTCTCGACACTAATCGTACACTGAACTGACCAAGACTTCTTAGGTGTTTATACCACCGGCCTCCTCAACCTTTCGATCTCTCTCAATTCGACCGCTTTCCGTGGCTTCACTACCGCCCTCCTCATATTCATGTTCATAATCTATTTTGTCAACTGGGGTGGCACTTTGTACCGGATCTATACCAAGCAGGCGTTAGGGGTGCCTCAGCAACGAGAGGAAGAGGATGAACAAGCAAAAGAGAAGAAAGAAACAATGGATCGATATGTCGTAAGGAATGGAGGGAACACAGTGTAGCTGAGGTCGGGCTAGAATGATGTTAGCAATTTAATCTTAATGCTTTTCACATATGCCAAGCACTAAAAACTGCCACATGATAGTCAATGAATGTGGCCATGGAGTATTGCCAGAGCAAACATTGGAAGAATGGTAACTCTAGTAGTTCATACAGACAAGGTTTGACCGTTCGAACAGTATATTGTTCAGACCGCAAAACTGCGTAGCTACTATGACACTCACTCCAGCAACTCAACAGATTGTACCCTCATAGTAAATTGTTGATTTGTCCAACGCACTCATGTACTTGCTATCGCATGCGAAATACCCTCAAGGTGTTTCTTTGCGAGTTACACATACACCTTGATTTCAGCGATCCTCCCTAAACATCTACAACATACCATAAAGGCACCAAACCCCATTAACGCCAAGGCTAAACTTCAATATCTATTCCTAAACCGCTCTGGCCAGCAGCAATGCAACAAATCGCCCAGAAGAACCTTTTTACGGAATTCGCTCATTCGAACGCGCTCAAATCCAATGGCACACTGCTGCCTCGTCCAGCGCGGTATCTTTTTTGTCCGCCAGTGAATTCTCTCGGTCGTGGAAACTGTGATTCGTCTTGGAATCTCCACCTCAAATCGTGAATTGGCCTGACCCTACCCTTCTCCCTTCCACCTCCGGAATGAGAGCTCGTCGGACTCTTTATGCTTGATCCGCCGTTTGTCAAGGTGTACGAGCTCGGATCCATCATCGATCGCAGGGGTGTCTGAGACGCAGGCCGGCTGATTGGGGCACTGGGTGGGGGAGAAGGCGCGGGTGCACTGGGCGGCGCTGCTTGAGGTGGAGGAGGCGGTGGCGCAGCAGGCGATGTGCGACTGTAAGCATTGCGCGCGGCGGTTTCAGCCAGAGAGGGCGTGTGTCCGTTCGATGGAGGCGGTGGTGGTGGCGGGGCGGGCGGGGCGGATGGCGCGCGACTATCGTATTTGTACGGGTCGTATTCGTCGTCATCGTCCTGTGCGCTCGCTGGGGGAGGCACGGACGGCGGAGGAGGAGGAGGAGGGGGGGTGGATCTCGAAGGCGGTAATGGCGGTGGTGGAGGAACAGCAGTTGGTCTAGGGGATGTAGAAGTTGGTGGCAATGGTGGTGGTGCCTAAAAGCCGGCACACAAAGTCAGCATGTGTTTCATGCGCAGTTTGTACAGGAGCATTTCTTACCGGAGGAAGCGAAGGGGGAGCTGGGGATGCTCGAGCGGCAAGATTGGACGGTTTGCGAGATGAGGGAGGGGGAATAGGTGGTTTTTTCCCTAGAGGTAACGGAGGTTTGGGCTTGCCGCTTATACTTGAGGCTACCGAGTTGGGTCTTGAGTCTTGGCCCCGAAGAGCGTTGAGTTGCGGTCTGGTGTTCATAGCTGGTGGTGCGGGAGGTAATGATGAAGGTGGTTTGGGTGCTCCCGAGCCTCTATTCGACTCAGGATCTGAAGCATAGGACGGAGCTTCTGCGCCGGTCTTGACACCGCCTAAAAGATGCGAATACAAAGTCAGCGCATGTCTCACATGCAGTTGGTAAATGGGAGTTGTTACCTGACTTTCTTAGCTTCGGCATTCCTCCTGCGAACAGTCCCCCCAGCTGCGGGGGCGCAGCAGGCGCGTCTCCAGTATCACTGTTGCTTCTTGCTCGGTTCCCTGGCGGCGCAAGACCTGGGACTGCCGGTGCCTTGCCCATTGTCGGAATTGCAGGTGCGCCCATGGCGACTGGAGCGGGCCCGTCGCTCACTTTGCCAACGATAGGCGCGGATCGATCGTTGACCACTGTGACTTTCTTCAATCGTGCGCCCTTTGTAATGTCGCCCAGGAGTGCGCCCTGTGATATGTTAGTCATGACTGCGCGCAGTGCCAATCTCTCGCGAGGATGCGACATACTCGTCCTGCACCTGAAGCAGGTGCTTTAGCCCCAGGTGCCTTGCCAGGCGGCGGCGGCATACCTCTACCAGCTCCCCTTCCCATACCTGGGGCTAAATACACAAAGTCAATACGTGTCTTAGCAGTTCCAACAGGGACAACTTACGTGGAGGCGGCGGAGGCGGCGGTGGGGGCGGCATTTTGATCGTTTATCTCGCGCGTCGATGGTAGATTTTCAAGCTTTGCTGTTGACGTGTTGGAAGACTATATGCAGCTTTGCTGCCTGGTCGTGTGCGTAGGCATGCAAAGGGTGGAGTGGAGTGTCCAAGTAAGATGATCGATCCTCTTGGGCGTCGTCACTGCTTGGCACTCAATCCTCGCCGTTCCGCCTTACGTCAGCAACAGCTACGCGTGTCGATACTTCCTTCTTGCCGCTTCCATTACTTCTATATCATCTTTGCTTCCAAAGTGCAACCTCAGCGATTATTTGCTATTTCCGGCTAATTGCGATACCTTGGGGTTTGTAAGGTCTGGCCATTCCTACTATTCAAAATCTAACGGTTCAAAATTTCCTATTCTCTCTCTCGTTTTTTACGTATCCTCTCTTGCCAGGCCTTTTCAAGGTCTTACCTTTCCAATCTTATTTCCGTAGTTCACTTCTTGACTACTGTACTCCTCGCACTACCTAATCTCTCTAACGCTGTCTGCTTCATGGTGCCTATCCAATTCTGCACCCTCACACCCGCCATTCCATTGTTAGCTCCATGATGTGCACTCGCTATAATCCCAGAAACAGTTCCGGGTTATGTTGGCACCATTTTCGCCTTATCTGCTCTCATATGAGCACATGTGTGGAGTTGTCGAAACAGGGGTTCTATAATGCTAGCGCGATTGATGCCTTAAGCTTGCAGACCCTGCTTGGGCAGTGATAGTATAATAGTGATCGTAGTTGGGCAGATGTCATACGTTCTTTCCTAGATCATCGCAGTCGTACTGGGATAGCCTGTCAGTCGTCGGCTTGAAACGCGCTCAAAATTGCGTTGACAGCGTTGATTCGGATTGCGAGGCACGTGCAAAGGAGGGTAAGACCAGTCCAGGGAACTGGTAAATGCTCTCTCTCTTCCCATCGCTGAGGATGTACCGTTGTTTGCTGCTCATGCGCTTTAGCGAAAATCGCATGCAGCAAATCTTCATCCTCAGCCCTTTCTGCTCTGTACCACGACCAACATCTTAACCCCCCGAGGTCGTGATCAGTTAGGCCATTTGCTCAGTAATGCAAACTGACTGCAGGAAAAATTGCACCCTTTCCCCTCCTTTGCTCCTCGCGGAGCAGATGAGGTTTCCTCTTCGCTATTTGTCAGCTCCTAGCGGAGACGTCAGGCTCATCCCCGTTGCCATAGCTCTTAATTGAGTTGAGTGACAAACCCGCTGCCCTTCCTCCTTAGAAAGATCTGTCCCTGGCGAGTCTTCAAAGGTGTTTAGTCGTGGCTACTATAGTTGGGTCTCTTCATCTAAATTCTTTTGTCTCCATCGCAGTTGCCGAAGCAAAATGATCTTATAAAGGGAAATGGATCTTCGCCGCTCTGGGATCCAATACTGTCGGGCAATTGGGCTTTTGTGCAACCTTCAGACATATGCAGCAAGAGGCCCTTGTTTACAGCGCTGCTCCGGCATCTATCGGTTGACAGTGACTGCGACAAGCTCTTGATAGCACGTAAGCAAATGACCTGGCGCCCTATACAGAGAGAAGAATAAAGAGGAGCCAAGCCGGTAAGCCTTCTCGCGATCCACAATAGCATGGAACAACAAAACTTACAAAACTCCCAACTTTACAGACTTCCAAGTTGTCTATTTATGGACGTAACATTCCGGTAACTCTGTCGTGGTAAGCTGAAAAGAAGAGCTTGCGTCATTGCGCCAGCCCCTCCAAATCATCACACACGAAGTGGGGCAGGTGTGGCTGCGTCATTTTGCACAGCCGCTTATCCGTAATCGTAGACAGCTGACTGAACAGCAGGGAAATAGTTATTCGCAGGCTCTTACTGCGCTTCTCTACGATACCATCTTACTCCTAGTTCCACTCTTGTAATATCGCAACCATGGGAATTTCTTCACAGCACGTCCTGCTCATCGCTATTGCGATCCTCGTGCTACTACCCGCCGGCGCTGATGCCTTCGGCGCGGGCAACATCGCGAGTATCTCAAAGATTGAAGGCAAAAACTGGCGACATGGCGACATTGAAGACATGCTCGCGACGGTCGCGTGCTTGAAAGGACATAAGTGGAAGAGCAACATGATCAAGGTATATCCAAATGGCAACGTTACAGTGACTATCACGACTGACCTTCTGTGTAGCGTGTGTACTTTGGCAACTGGCTACGCGATTACTCACAGGTGATTCCAACAGACTGCGCGACGCAAGACTGCGCTGACTGATTCAGGCTGTTGATGTGGGCACGTTGGCCAAAGTTCAAGTACGTGTTACGGCAGGATTTTTTTCAATCGGTCAACAAGCTTACGATTAGTAGGGCGAAACCATTCGCGTCCTGGTCTGGGTCTTGTCTTTCATGTCTTTTGGCTATGCAACTGGAGAATTCGAGGTTACAGCCGAGAGACTAGGTGTTTATAGGCCCGAAGAGCATATCGGTAAGCGAACTTGAACCTCTCCTACTTGCTCGTACTAATGGTAGTTCAGACAATCCTGTAGGCAACCTCAGTTTACACTTACATGTGTATTTTGATACTAACATCCTCAAAGAAAGACTATGCCGATAATGAAGACGCAAGAAAATACGACCCTCGTCTTCGAGGACCAGTATCAGAAGCTGAGCTCGCGGTGGATCCAAACACCGGTATGAAAAACTACATCGCCAATGAACATGGCAACTGGGCTACATCAAGCGGATATGTAAAGTACTCATTTGCGCGCGCCATCCACTTCGGCCGCCTTTATACCCACGGATCATCAGGTCAACGCGGACGAGACGAGGATCTATCGGAAGCGCTTCGCTGTCTGGGTCAAGGACTGCACTGCCTCGAAGATTTTGGAGCGCATACTAACTATACCGAACTTGTGCTACGCGAGCTTGGTTATCACAACGTTTTCCCTCATGTGGGCGTACAAGCTGGCATTAACCTCCACGGAAAGCACACGTATCCGCTCGTAACTGGCACATTTGGAGGTGTTGATTTCTTCCATTCCGTGCTCGGAGAGGCCAATGACCACATCACTCAGACTGAGATCGATGAGGTGAACACTGCTCTCGTAGACGCAGTGTCTGGTGGACCTGGTGGACAGAGAAGCGGACCTGGAGGCCAGTCGAATGCTTGCGGGGGGTTGATCGACGTTCTTAGCAAAGTGCCTGGTACTGGGGATCTCATCAGACAAGCACAGGATCTGCAGGCCTCTTCAGACGCACAGGCTGCAGAAAACGCACGCGGAGGTTATGGCGACTACAGCTCTTCCAGAGCTGGACCTAACACCTTCGACGCACCACCTGGATCTATGGGCGGTAAGAACTGTTTCTGCACGAACTGCATATGAGACATGAACTAACTTGGTATGCGCACATTTTAGGACCCCCAGGACCGGACATCCCAGGAACGAACACGGATCCAGCCACCATTATCCCCAAGATTTATCCTATTCTGGGTAAGAATACTTTGAAACGTAAACCCAGAGACGCGAGCTAACCCGTCAAAGTATTCCGCGACAACGTTGTCCGCAGCATCTCAGCCATCATCTCCAAGATCCCTGGATTAGAGAAACTGATCGAGACCATTACCGAGCGCGTCACTCTATTCGTGCTCTCTCTGCTGGCACCTTTCATTCTACCAATCATCAAGACAGCATCATCACAGCTGAAGAGCGGTTCCTCTGCTGTCATTGACTCAGCAGCCAAACATCAGTTTGAGGTCTGGAACGACCCTTCGTCTACCAACCCAACCCACAGCATGTTATCCAAAGACCACTTCTCGAACGTCTTGAACCCGCCAGCCGGTCAAGTCGCTGTAGCGATCTTGCAGTACGTCGCACCTCGCGTGATCTACGCTTGGGACCATCCAGATGTTCCTGTCGACGAAGTTCTGAACGACTGCATGCGCGTTTTCCATCACCCAGCACTTCGAGACCCGCACTGCGAAGTACACAACGAAATGTTCAAGGTCGTTGAGAAATGGGCTCGCAACTACCACGGCAAAGATTTAAATCAGGTTCTGTCTTCGGAATCCGTCAAGGCCGGGCACAATCACAGTGGCGGGAACGATCACTCTACAGGCCACAGCCATGGGGCAGTGAATATGTCGAGCTTTGGAGGTCACAGCCATGGCAGTGGAGGTAATCACGGCGGTGGCTATCCTGGCCAACAACAGTCCAGCGGATCTAACGACCTTCTTGGTTCCTTGACCAGCAAACTTCCTGGTCCCCTTGGTGGTATGCTCGGCAGCCTTGGCGGCAGCTCTGGAAAAACTCGCGACATGGACGACAACTTCTCTGCTTCCTCTTCATCAGCACCAGCACCATACCAGCCGTCACCGTCACCGCAACCTAACCAGTGGGCTGGTTTCCAACCCTACCAGTCATCCTACTCGGGTGAAGCCTACCAACCGCCCGCCGAGTACAGCAACGCGGTACCTTCTGGCGGATACGGATGGGGTCAGGGCCAGTACTCGGGAGGCCAAGGTGTGGAGCCTAGCTATACTGTTCCTACAAATTACCAGCAGGGGTACGAGAATTACAACACCGGGCCAGGAGGCTTTGCTCAACCACCAGCTCAACAGCCACCTCCGGGATCTTATGGGGCGTATGGACAGGGCGGTGCATATAACCAAGGTCCGTCAGAGGGTAGTGCAAGGCAGTGGGGCAGCGGCGGGAACTCTGGATGGTAATCGCCAGTGCAGATATTCGAGTGTCGACTAGGGCCAGCGTGCTTAAAGTCCTCGGAGGTTCCATAGATTCATGAATAATGCAAACACGACCTTTCGATCTTGTCATTACGGCAAAGGCAATAGAGTAGAGATTCTTGTTTCAATGTTTCTTCCCCACATTCCTTCAGCAACCTCATATCTTTGAATTCCGACGTCTTGTAAATACATGCATCGAAGAATCGCTTTCCAAAACAGATTTCCCCAAGCCAGATGATATGCCAAATGAACGCCGGCCGTTATGCTAGCGTCTCGCGTTTCGTGAATCTTTGGGTAGTATTGATACAAGATAAAGGATGCAGTCGTTCCGTCACTTTTATGGCAGATTATGACTGTAACCCAATTTACTCGTTGATCTTAGCCAGGAGCCTAGACATCAAACGTTAGTCGCTATCCCATAATATGCAGTCGCATCCGCATGTATGATGTAAACGTACTCGTGGTCCCGGAAAAGGCTCAACTCCTCTTCGCCGACCTTGATGGGGCTTCCGCCGAATTGCGGGATCAAGACCTTGTCGCCAGGTTGTACGCTGGGGGTGACGCGCTTTCCATCTTTGTCGAGCATGCCGGGGCCGACGGCGAGGACCTTGGCCTCGTTGAGCTCCTTGACGGCAGTCTCGGGGAGGAAGATGCCGGTTGCGGTCTTGGCTTCGGGCTTGATGCGCTGGACGAGGATGCGGTCGAGGAGAGGCGCGATGCTGCGGATGGACTTGATTGCGGACTATGAGGAAGATTGGTCAGCTTGGAGTTGCGCGTGCATGTGCATGTGCAAAGCGTGTAGTGGGGTGAAAGTGGTCGTCATGCTCGATGCTCGTATGGACTGCATGAGAGACGCATTGGAGCACAGTTAGAACATACCATCTTGACGGATTACAGTAGCCGGATGTTACGAAGAAGCGAGAGAGACTAGAGTTGCGCTGGCTTGTAGAGTAGAAAGATGTCGATGAGAGCTAAACACGAAGATGAAGATGTTGTGCTTCGCCCTTCCAGAAAATTCCATGTCCGTGCACTTACCTCGGAACAAGCTGCGGAACGCTTCGCATCTCGCGCATTACCAGAACCAGTAACTTTTTGCTTCGGCTCTCACTCTCTTTTTATCGCCAGTGCATCAGCCTTGAGTGCTTCATATGTGGAGAAGCAATGCCCTCAGATGCGGGCATTGTTACCATACTGCGAGACGGAGCCATGTAGCTAGGATATTCCGACGAACAAATTCAATAACAAGCTTGCCAATTGGCAACGATGAGTTCATGCTGGCTATGCGAGACGGTGTCTTGAAGGAGGAACAGAGCCATCATGTAGCCAAAAAGCATCGTTCGGGCAAGTGCTACCTACGTCTCCTGCAAGCATAGTTGACTGACGGAACGCAGGTGGAATAGGTATTGCTATTAGTGGGGGTGTCGACTCAATGGCACTTGCCGCGCTGTATACACAGTCCCGAAGAAAGAACTCTGAGCTACCCAGTGCTCATGGATTCATCGTGGATCACCGAGTGAGACCCGAGAGCACCGAGGAAGCCGAATGGGTTGCATCGCAGTTACGCTTGAAGTGTGAGATACAGCACATGGTCTTTGCCATGTAACACTAACGCTGTCTAGTTGACATGGACTCCACCATTCTTCCGCTCACATGGCCCGACGGCTTCAACCTCAAGGACGTGAGGCGATTCGAAACCGAAGCGCGCACACTTCGCTACCAAGCACTAGGCCGAGCATGTAGAAGCATGAAGATCGCACGTCTCATGGTGGCGCATCATGCAGACGACCAAGCGGAGACGGTCATGATGAGGTTGGCGAATAACAGACTACGGTCGGGGCTCCAAGCAATGCAGCATCAAGAGTGGATACCAGAGTGCGAGGGCATGTATGGTGTGTACCACAGTGGTGAATACCAGAAGCCAAATCGCAAGCTAGACATACCATTCCCCGTCGAGCGTGGAGGCATACATATTTTCCGGCCACTGTTGACATTTGAGAAGACAAGACTTATCGCAACGTGTGAAGAGATGGGTGTGGCTTGGGCAGAGGACAAAACGAACCAGATAAGAACGCTTACATCCCGCAACGCTATACGGCATATCTACAAGAACTACAAACTCCCAGAGGCTCTGAGCGTCAAGTCGCTGGTTGATGTTTCGCAACATATGCAAGAGCGCATTAAGCGACACAAAGCCCTCGCCAACGAACTCTTCGACAAGTGCCTGATAAAGCTCGACATACAGACAGGCTGCCTTGTGGTCCGATTCCCTCCTTTTTCCGACCTACTGCCCCAGCGAGGCTATGCCGAAGCCGACAAGACCGATAAGACCTACGCGAAGAACACAGCATATTGCCTACTAGAACGTGTGGCAGAATTGGTCACGCCCAGCTCCAAGACGCCTCTGGGGCCACTCGCTGCAACCGTTCATCGCATCTATCCCGAACTTGAGGACTTGGAGGAAGACGAGCAGATTGGGCACTGGAATGGGGTGCGAAAGAAGAACTACTGCGTCTACAATCTGTGGTGGCGTTTTTGGGACCAAACTTCGCCATTTGACAAGCATGAGCACCAAGAAGCAGGCATCGATTCATCTCTACCTCATCCACGAGAATGGCTGCTCACGCGGCAACCCCTCGATGCACACGAGATATCAGATACTCAGAATCAGATCGTCTATCCCCCGCGGATGCCGCCAAGAGAAGAGAGAAGAAGACTGGTCGATGGCCGTTACTGGATCCAACTTAATAACCGTCTTACATACGACACACTGATCATGCGCATCTTCTCGAAAGACGACATGCGCCACTTACCAACTTCTCAGCAAAACAAAACTCAGATGCTGGAGCCTGACGATGTTCGTCCCTACCGCTACATTATGGCCGCCTTTGATCTACTGAAACCAGCCGACCTACGTTTTACCCTGCCTGCCGTTTTCCGAAAAGACGTTCGAACAGGTAAGGAAACTCTAGTAGGGTTTCCAACGCTCGACGTGAGCGTCAACTGCATGGGAGCACCAGATTTCTGCTCGTGGAGCGTGCGCTACAAAAAGATCAACTTTGGGTCACGGTCGGCGGCTGATATCATTGTTCCGGGTAGCTCCAGAAAGGACATCGTTGCTCACGAGATGAGGGGGAGGATGGTTCTTGAAGGTGTGGAAAAGGCACGGGAGGCAAAGATACGGAAGACAAAGAGGAAGCAGTACCATGAGAAAGTCCACAGCGACACCCACACAAGACACAAGCGCATGGTACGTTTTGACGGAAGAGACAGCAGGAGAAGAGAGTGGAAAGCAGCTGCCGATGATGTGCAGAGAAGTATGCAAGCAGAAACAGATTCACTAAGCTTTCCAAAGGAGTAAAGTAAAAGGAAGGATATGTACCGTAGATGTAGCAATTGATACCCTATGCAACTGGATACAGAGTATCTTGGCTAGATTTTCCAAGTGCGGCGAGGTGTAAGAATTGTCCCGCAAGGCTAAAGCGATGACGTCGTGGGGATAGACACGTAAAGTGCATCCAGCCAAATGGGGAAGGCAGATATCGTGGGTGCCGTCTCCACCAACGCGCATCGCGCTCCTTCCCCGCCCTGCAGCGGCAGTCGAGCGCCATTGCTCTGAGCTTATGAGCTTATTTTGACTGCTATTACTTTGCAGACCGCCTGTGGTGTTGGTGTTGGCTTTGTCATCGATTTTACACGGTGCATGGTTGGCTTATCTCGACTGGTAGGCGTGTTGCATCGATCGTGCAGACAAAAGACGGCCCCATGTTTCCTTGACTCAACAAAGAAGTGTACCCCAGCAGGGCGGGGAAGATTACCAGACTAGGGTAATGGAGTCGTCTTGATGTAGTGCTGCAGATACTTACACCGTACCTGACACGTGGTGCGAAATGTGGAAGAAAACCACAACCTCAACAAGTGTTGTATGGCTTGCTCGTGGTAAAAGTAGTCCTATACGCTATTGACGTTGACTCGTGCGGTGGATCCCGGCCGGGAGTCTTCGAGTAGCCACAAGCTCCGCGCTCCAGAGAGAAGCGAGAGTAGTCAGGGACAGAAATCCACATTATTTTCGATCCTCAAAACCCTTTGCCATGTCTCGATTGATTGTTCAACTGGACTATCCACGTGTCAAAGCCATAGAGATGGTGGCTTGTAAGATATTAATTAATGTGTGGAGTCTGCTCATGGCAAACTTCTCAATGGCATTTAGCGTTTCAAAGTCATGAAACAGAGCGCGACATGACTTGGTGCACAAGGTCGCTCACGCCAGGCACAACGCCGCACGGAAGTGGTCAGCCTCTTGTCGCCAAATTTGCGCCCGGGTATCTGTGGCGGTGAGTGAGACGCGGATTGGATACGGTCATAATTATTGCCAGGGAGATCGTCTGCGGAGTTTTATCGAGTGCTCTGTGCGTACCGTGGTGTTGGGCAACAACCGCTGATGACAGGATGCAGATCTCAGTGGAATTTCTTTTGCGCGTCTCAGGTTTGACAGCTGTCGACATGTGTGGAGAGTTGCTGTTTAGTTGCAAGATGGGCGACTGTCTTGATACGAGAGATATGTAACAGGCGGCTTTTGGGTGTGGGAGGCTAGTCTATGGTGCTGCCCGTGGTTGATGCCCCTTTCACGTGAGTGGGAATATTGAGCCGGCATTGCCCTAGCACACTGGCCAGGTGTTTTCGGCTGATCTGAGATGAAAGGCGACAATTCTGAAGAGTCAGTCCAACTTTAGCAATTTTCACTTCACCCGCTGTTGTGGAAGGCGGTGTCTGCAATCTCGATAACGACGATCAATGCTGTGATAGTTTGTGCAAAGTGGTAGAGGGTACCTAGGTACTGTGTTGACGCCATCGAAATGCCAGCCTCGTGAATATTTCGGATCAAAGAAAAGCAAGTTAAGCGTGCGTGAACGCCAGGAAGACCAAGGATGGCGGCACGTAGTCTCTTCGGCTGCATTCGCCAGTGTGAAGGTTAGCAATTTGGGCGCCAGGGTCTTGACGCCTTTTTGTAAACGGGGATCACGCTTGGAGGGTGGTGGCGTGGCGCGATTCGTTACGTGCAGGCCGCTAGAAGTGTCTAGCCTTGGATACTCAGACGTGCTTGGCGTGGCGCGAAAGGTCGAGTTGTGCAGAGTTCGCGATGGCGCGACTAAAGACGGCTGTGGTGTAGCACAGAGTTGGAGAAGTGGTGACAAAGGTGTTCACAGCAGCCGTTGAGCCGCCCTTTTTATTTTGTGTCGAGTGAGGCTCGAGAAAGGCTCGGGTGATGATGTGCATGTTGTGGGTTGGCTGCAGAATAGGGATGCCGATCACGGTTATACTCATCATGGCAGATGATGCGAAAGCTGGATGTACAGTGTAGTGATGCTGACGGTTGATCGATGACAAAGGCCTGGCTGGAGACGAGATGCCCTAACAGATAGCTACATGTTTACCACGACGGCGCCGATTAATCCTGTCCCGTCGCCGCCTAACCGTGTCTCGTGAGCGATCAAAGATAGCAGAGTCTCAGGCTCTTTCCTAGGGTTGGCGATCTCTTCAGCAAGTGGTGAAGAGGGGCAGACAGATCATGCGACCACGTTCCAAGGGTCTGTTGACCACGAGCTTATCAGACGCGTGGGCGCCAACCATAACAATCCGCCATGTGCCGATGAGCGACACAATCCAGCTTCTGCTCACCGTGGCCTTGTTCCTGAACGACGGGTTGATGCTGGATGCACAGTCGCTGTTTCAGAGCTGCTCAGTGCATAACGTTGGTGAATGGTGCTATTCGGGCGGGCTAGGTGCAGGCGGGTCCGTCTAAGTGGACGTGCAGCCGCGAAAGCCAATTTCGTTGCTAACATCCCTGCCTGGCGAACCCCTACCTAGCAACAGCCCTCACCTTAAAGTTCTCCCATTCCTTGATCGTCTGAGATTTTCTATCCTTCTTTCCTCCTCACCGCCCTTCACATCCTTAACAAGGTCGTGCCTGCTTGTCTGCCGCTGCACTTTGCGAGCGTAGAACTTTCCCTTTCCGTACATCTTGTAATACCCCAAACATTGAGCTTGCCTCGACAACACTCCTCTTTTCGAACCCACTTACCCCCCACACAAACACTTCCGCTCCCAAAACAAACAGCAATACACAACATGTCTGCCCCCGTCGACGCCCCCAAGCCGGTTGAGGTCCCCGAGGTTGGCACTGCTGGCACCGTTGAGCCTGCGCCAGCACCAGTTGTCGCTACCGAGCCTGTTGTCGCAGCGCCAGTAGTAGAGGAGGCGCCAAAGACGGAGGAGGTGCCCAAGACTGAGGGCGAAGCTGCGGCCGCAGCGCCAGTTGAGGAGGTCAAGGAGGAGAAGGTGGTTGAACCCATCTACAGCGGTGCGCTTGGCTACAAGGCACCCGGTCTGAAGAAGTGAGTCTTGGAGCATGTCACCGCCGACGATGGTTTATTGACAAACTTGCAGCGCTTTCCGCTTCGCCAAGAAGTACTTCTGGTTCGGCGAGGAGCCAGTTGCCGCTGACAACCTGAGGGAGTACCTCCGTGGCGAGAAGCCCGAGGTTGCCCACCCCGTTGCCGCGTGGTCCAGCCAGACCGGAAAGGGTCTTCTTTTCTTCGTTAAGCACGCTGACCAGAAGGAGCACCCAGCCGGTGTGCTCAACTTGGTAGGACACAATCTCTTCCCGACAGGAAGCCACAACTAACATGCATCAGGCCTATGCCACTGACCTCGCCAAGGACGGCGCTGTCGCTTTCGCGTTCAAGATCTCTGGCCACAAGCACACCTTCGAGGCCACCACCGCTGCCGAGCGCGATGGATGGTTCGTCGCCGTTGAGAAGGCCATCACCGAGGCCAAGGCCTCCAAGGACACGATCGAGTCGAGCGAGGGCTACAAGGAGAACAAGGAGAAGATTGGTAAGTTTACACTTTGTCCAGGTCGCGTCGCGTCGCGATGGCACTAGTGGACGATCTGGCCGTGTTGCTGCAGTAGGCTAACATCCCGCAGGCAAGCCCACCGCGCTAGCGGGAGCTACATCCTCCGCCCCCAAGAAGAGCATGGACGCTACCCCCAAGCTCGCCGAGGGTGAGACCGCCGCCGCTGGCGAGCCCGTCGCTGCTCGTGCTGGATCTTCCTCCAGCTCCTCTTCCGACGAGGAGAAGCGCAAGAAGGCTGCTAAGAGCAAGTCTCGCTCTGTCTCCCGTGGCAAGCGCGCCAGCCTCTTCGGCGGCCTGCTCGGAAAGAAGGACAAGGAGCCCAAGGAGGAGACCGACGCCGTCAAGACCGAGCCTGAGGTCAAGACTGAGGAGCCTGCTGCTGTTCCTGCCGTCGTTCCCCACCTTGACGAGATTCCTGCCACCACTCCCGTCAACGCCAACGATGTTACTCACCCCGCTGAGACCACAACCGAGCCCACTGCTGCCGTTGTTGCTGCCCCTACTGAGGAGGCTGTCAAGGTTGACGAGGCTGCTGCTCCCGTAACCCAGGAGAAGCCCAAGCCCCAGAAGCGCGGCTCCATCTTCGGATCTTTCGTCGAGAAGCTCAAGTCTCCTACCACCGAGAAGAAGGAGCACGAGGCTGGTCTCGCCGCCACTCCCGTCAAGGAGAACGAGACCATTCCCGAGGCCTCCAAGCCTCTCGAGGAGGCCCAGGTCGCCGCACCCGTCGTTCCTGAGACCACCACCACTGCCACTGAGCCAGTGGTCAAGCCTGAGGAGGTCAAGGCTGTCTCCACTCCTTCCAAGGAGAAGGACCACTTCAAGTTCGGAAAGTTCTTTGGCTCCAAGGACCGTGCCAAGTCGCCAGCTCCCGAGCCCAAGGTCGACGCTGCCGCTCCTCAGATTGCGGACACCACCGCTGATCCCGTTCAGGCTGTCGAGCCTGTCCCTGTCGCTGAGACCAAGGTCGAGGCTACCCCAGAGACTGAGGCTCCCAAGCAAGACAAGCGCAAGTCGTTCTTCGGCAACCTCGGACGCTCCCTGTCCAAGGCCACCGGTAACAAGGCGCCCAAGGACAAGAAGGAGGCTGTCAGCCCCGCTCCCGTCACCGAGGAGGAGACCGCTGCTCCCGTCGTTGAGGAGAAGAAGGAGGAGACCGCTACCCCGGTTGTTGGTGATGTTCCCGCTGAGGCCAGCGTGGCCGACGCTTCGAAAAGCGCCAACCCGACTGTCGCTACAACTGCGTAAGGTGTGGTGGGAAGATGTCAGCCTTTGCAACGACAGCCACGACGGAATGACGGAAAAGCAAAGACAACGTAAATCCCTTCTTTGACCGCCCGACCAACTCTGATACCCCCAAAAATTTGCTTTGGATCTCGTACATGGATTCAGGCGTGTTCATTTGGATCAAGTTTCTTCACATATCCCCTCTCATATTCGATTTCTCCTTGCATCTGGACCAACTCTTTGTCACTCTCTTTTGTGGATGGATCGCGATGGTTTAGACTGATACCACTTTAGCTGTTTCTCTCGTTTTGATACCACTGGCGGATCTCGGACGCACCTTGTTTTATCGCGCAATACCCCGGATACCCTCTGCGTACCGCCTTGTTAGAAGGAGTACACAAGCGGCCACTAGGGCACACATCGACGTAATAATCTCTAATAAACTGTCGTTGCTCTTAACCTGATTGTTCATGTGCAGTGTGATGTCCTGAGATTTACGTGTCTATACCGTGCAGTGTGAATAAGCCTTATTCAGAATGTGGTTTTATGTCCGTCTTGTGTATGATTGGAATGCGCTTTCTGAGAACAATCATGGTGTCAATTGTGTTCACAACTTAGCCAAATGAAGAAGCGGTGGTTGACTGCTTGTTGCACGCGTGAATATCGTTTCCAGTGATGACATGCTTTACATGGTACGCTATACTATCTTACTTCTTCTTGCCATCCAGATCCGAGTAGAAATTCCATCCAAAGTTAGCACTCGGATCGTTGAACCTCAACTTTTTGTCAATCTTGGCAATCTCCTCAACATCCTCACTAGGCAATTCAAAATCACCCTCCAAATTTGCCTTGATCCTCGACTCTGTCTTACTCTTTGGGATAACAGAGTGGCCCATGGCAATACCCCAAGCCAGCGCAACCTGCGCGCCTGTCTTACCATGCTTCTTTCCTATCTCAACGAGCACTGGGTCGTCCATGAGTTTGTTCATATTCTTCCCGGAGTCGTAGATTTCATTCTGGTTTCCAAAAGGTGAATACTGTGTTACATGGATGCCTTGCTGCTTGTGGTAGTCCGAGAAGGCGTTTTGCTGGAGGTAGGGATGACATTCTATCTGATGGACAGCAGGAACGACGGTAGTTTCCTTGATCAGCCGCTCGAGTTCACCTTTGCTGAAGTTGGAAACGCCGATTGCGCGGGCTTTCCCGCTCTTGAAGCATTTCTCCATGGCTTTGTATGTGTCGACGTAGTCGCTGTCGCCGGGCTTGGTCTTACCGTTGGCGTCTTTCGGGAACATCTCTGAACTGCGAGCGAAGGGAGAGGGCCAATGCATGAGGTAGAGATCGAGGTAGTCGGTTCCCAAGTCTTTGAGCGAAGCGTCGAGAGCAGCTTCTACGTCATCGGGGTGGTGCGAGTTGTTCCATAGCTTAGTCGTGATGAATAGCTCGGAACGAGGGATGCCAGATTTCTTAATGGCGGCGGCTACTGCCGGTTCGGTGCCGTAAATGCGTGCTGTATCAATGTGGCGGTAGCCGGACTTGAGGGCTATGGTGACGGCTCTGATGCACGTGTCAGTGAACGTCCGGCTTCTTGTCGATGGCAGGGAGGCTTACGGCTCCTGAGCCTCCTTGTCCTGCCATGTTCCAAATCCAACAGCTGGGATCTTTGCACCCGTGTTGAGAGTAAAGGTTGTGCCATTGTGTGCCATTCTGACTTGTTGTGGGTGAAGTTGTCGCGTTATTTGCGATAGTCTGTTTGTGGATGTTGTGCGTAAGGAACGCGAAGCGGATGATGCGAGCATGTCGGCGCTATTCGTGTTTTTTAAATGTACAATACTGTTCTCTTAGTGGGTTTTTATGGTACTCATATTAAGAGTAATTCGTCGTCATGGCGGCCTATGTTACCTCGGGGAAAATGCCGATGATGTCACAGGGTTCACGGCACCCATCACGGTATCGGTAGATGATGTAGTGACCTTTGAGCTAGATGGGACGGCATCGAACACTTGACGAATAGCTCAGAGTAGGATCAGTCCATTCCATGAGATTGGCTCAATCAGCACTCTGTTGAATGGACGTGGTGATGTTGCTAACCCGGGTTTAAGCACAGGCCGGAGATACTGACCTAATGTTCGAGTGCGAACGAACTCACACTCGTCTAACGTATGCATTGTTATATCACTCACTGGTAAAACGAGCCCTTTATATACGGCGTGAGCATCTGTTGTGCCGCAAGGAAAGGAATCAATGGTACGCGGTACCATATGTGCGATGGCCCAGCTATATGCAGTATATTCACCATCATTCTCATCTCAATATTCTTTACAGATGAAATGTGGAACTCAGACGATCAATGGGTAAGATTATGTTTTATTCGGGTGGGATAGGCACCGCTTCAGACCTGGCCTGGCGACTACAATTACAAGCTCGCAATCACTACATCAAAGAGAGAAACTAACCTCCTCTTTAGGGCAGAGTACTTCTTCCTACTACAATAAAGCATATTAGATTTATATAGATATGAATAGAAACCCTAGAAGACTACAATACTATTAATCTTTATAAGTTTTCTTATGAGGAGACGATGTAGACTTTAAGCTATACCTTGTTATTGACAGAAGTGAAACGAAAAGGAAGGGTATCAAACAATAAACACAAGCCCGGTGATGACGAAGTTATTAGCAAAGTCCCAGTAAGAATGAGATTCCAACGTCTCGGTGTCTTGGTAGACGCGTCCACCATAGGCGAGGCGGACTTTGACGGTGGAATCGAGCTGTGTATTGTTAGCAATGTGCTTGCTTTGCGCAGGCTGTGTAGCGGGGAGAGAGAAGGCGTACCTTTGCTCGCTGCTTCAGCTTCTCAACGATGATTGCGACAGTGTCTCGTATCCGAATTACGACCGGAACATCCTTCTGGTCATGGCTCGTCCTTATTCGCACACGTATGAGGCCGTTGGAATCGTCGTCGACCAGGTCGTCCAGCGTCTCCTGGATAGCACTGGAGCCGGCATCTCCAGCTACGTCCTTGTCGTCCATATCATCTTCTTCTGCCAGTCCCTCTGGCTCAACAACCACCCATTCGGGAATTTTGTATTGGACACCAGTCGGATCGTATACGCCTCGCCAAAGTAGTCCCGTTGGACACGTGCAGTCATTGGCATCCAGCATCGTCTGAGCCTCTTGCAGCTCCCCAGCCTGTAGGTAGTGCGCCACGAGGCGTACAGCGCGCCATATCTGCTCCGAACCTGTGACTTGTGTGTCCCACCAGTCCCCGCGCTCCTTCTCCAATCGCGATCGCGTCCATTTGAGGTTCGTGGAGTCCGTCAGAGGCTTGACGCGGCTGCTGGTCTTGGTGGTGATAGAAGCGAGCGTATTCGGCAGGCGCGAGCGCTGAGCAGAGGGGATGGGCTTCAGCGGGGTGTTTGGGTGGTTGTCGGCTCGTGGTGGGTGGACATTTCCCTGCGAGGCATGGGAGGCGCGTGGTGAAGGAATGGAGCTTGGTCGCGTCGAAGGCGCCGTGATGTTGCGCGACGAAGAATGCGCGTGGACAGCAGGCGGACTGTCGTCGCTCGTGCGTGAGGCGCAACAACCCTAATGACGTGTGTTAGAGCGTGCGAAACAAAGGAATATGCGCTGAGGCATGCGATCTGCATCCAACCTACCATTGTGGAATCCTACCCCTCAACCGTGGGCTGAGCCGACATGTGTGAGCTAATAATGCGCAGAGCGAGCGTGGGACTACAACAACAATACTAGAGGGGGATGAATGTAAGTGAATGATGATCGCATGAGCATATTGTTCCTCGGATAGGAGTGTAGGAGGCGAGTTGAGGCGAGGCTGTAGGATTCAGGGAAGTATCAATCGATAGCAGGAAGGCGCAGTCTACAACCTCTGGATGGTTGCATGGTTGCCGCGGTACGCCTTCCGCTCCTCCCGTGACCAGAGTATCAGACTATTACGAATGTCTTGCCACGCATCTCCATGTGCACAAGGAAGGCTGGGCCGGTCCATTTGAGAGTGGTGTCTAGTCACTTGGCCAGCACACAGTCGTTGTGAAGTGAGCGTCATGCAACCGCGTCGATCCACGCGGCATGCCGCTCCGCACAAACCAACCTTCCGAGCTGCGCCGCCTACCGCGTGCCCCTTTGCCAATCATCATCATGTTTTTTGAGGCAAGTGCAACAATAACATTAATCTGAATACATTCATAAAATCGAGGTGATGTACTAAGTACGACGAAATCAAGCATAGCTCCCTGCCGCCCAACTCTTCCTACTCTCCCGACGATCCTCACCCTCAAAGAAGATAGCGACGCGATTTGGCTCTCCTTTTCCTCCCTCATGATAGTCGTACTTGATCTTCTTGAACTTGAGTGCCTTGCTATCTTTGATCTCACTCCCGCTCATCACCATAGCCGCCTCGCTTTTGATGCGGCTTACAACAGGATTCAACAGCATAGCCATACTGAAGTAACTTTCATCCCGCACAATCGTACGGTTAGCAAAAAGGACCATTAGGCACAATGCCAGAAATTGGATAAAACAAATCCCACCTAGGATACTAAAGATGTAAGACCAGTCTACGTTGAGCTGTTGACCTTGTGAGGGAACGACAGTTTGCTCGGTGGCGCTGTAGCGGATGCCGTGGTCGTCGAACGCGGCTACAGCACCGATCGTGAAGCGCATTAGCAAGTCTTCCAGCTGTTGTTCCTTGAGCTCTTTCGCTGGAGACCACTTAGAGCCCTGACTGTAGGATCGCGTTTGTCGGTAGTCCGAATTAGCCCAGGCAATGCCAGTCCAGGCTATTGCCCCAGCGGCTATACGAGCGAAGTCGTCGCTACCAAACACTGCGCCAAAATCGGCAGGGTCTCGCAGTGTGATATCATGTTTTGCGTCGCGGCTGGATGTTACGTTTCCGAGAGTGTTTTCGCAAGCGAACAAGGACGTATCGTTTACATACTTGTCGTCGGGCAGTCGGACGACAGTGAAATTTGTACACCTCGGGCCACAGATTTCATCAACAGATGCCATCCAGGTGACAGATCCCCAAGCTGTCTCAGTGACAATGTAGGGGCTATATTCTTCAGTGCCCGGCTTTCTTCCCATGAGATACCCCTCTCCATCTTCAGTAACTTGCAGAGTGGTGTTTTCTATCTCAAGTTTGTCACACGTTGCCTGGACACTTATGATGCGGGAACTAGCTGCATAGTTGACCCAAGGATGCTTTGGGTCGCGGTTGAAGAAGCGATAGTGCCAGGCATCGTCGCCTTTGTAGATGGGTGCACCTTGCAAACCGGAGAGGTCGGTTGTCATATTTTCAAAGGTTGTGAAGTTGCTTTCAGGGTAAGCCGTAGCCTCCGTGCCGAACATCCAAGCCGCTTCGAGAGAGCTCTCGGTGAATCGGGGTTTGTCCTCGATAATGACAGGTGAGGTAGCGTCATTAGACCAAGTATCTAAGTTGGCAACGATCACAGTTCCATAGGAAAAAAGTGGGAGAAGCGAGTTCTCCATAGGCCAGAACAGACTCAGTAATGCAACCAAGATCTGAGAGCCAATGTTGAGAGACAGCCAAGCTAGGCACGCAAGCCACATCCACTTGGTCCCATCGTCTCTGACGTCCTTGAACCAGCCAAACTTCCGTAGCCAAGTCTTGCCACGAAATCCAGGTGAGCTGAGGATCATCAACTTTGTGACTTTGGCGAGCGAGCCTAGGTGTAGTATGAGATCAAATACCTCCAGACTGACATATCGTCTAGTGAGGAAGGACCATCGAAACACGGATGCGTAGTGCTTCAACGAGGCCAAGATGTTCAAACCCAGGCACAGCGAAACCCCAATCGTGAGTGAGTTGAAGATTCGGACTTCGAGATTAGAAAGGACGATGGGTCCGCGCCATCCTTCCCACGATTTGAGTGTGACACACATCGCTGCACTGAAGAACAGTGTTACAAGAAGCTTCATTGCTCCAGTCTTCAAAAGTGTTTTCCGAGCTTCACGGTGGTCAAAACGCTTGACTCGATTGTGATGTTTGTGGTGGTGATAAGTCCCGTCTTCTACGTCGAACGTTGAGCTGGGGGTACGTGGGGTATTCAGGGTGGTGTAGGCACCACCCTTGGACTCCATGATTTCGGGCGACAAGACCATCGGTGGTGAGTACGACGTGTCGTCGGGTGCGTACGATGTATCGTGTCGCATCGCTATATCTCCACTGTCGTAACCTGGCGGTTCGGCTGAGCTCATTAATGGTGCATTGTCGGAATGCCCACCACTAACTGTACGATTGCGGTCCATCGCTTCTTGCCTCGTTTCGGGAAGACGATGTATCAGAGCTTTACCCCACACCTGTGAAAGTGGGTTTGCGCAGCTCCAGATCTCGTACCCAGCCCGATGGGACGGTACAAGCGTTTTGGATGGATCTAGCCTAACCAAGTAGCGAGTAGGGCTGTATGCGTATTCGGCAGCGAAATCGGAGTTACTGATATACTGGTAGAAGTCGTGGTTCCTGGATATCTGAGGACAAACAAGAGCTATCGCGGGGTAGATTTGCAAGGCTTCGCCTAGGGAAGGTGCAGGAAGTATGATCGAAGGCAGAGAAGATGAACAATTCCCATGGAGCGCACATGGCGTTCTTATCGATCCCTCCCGACAAGTTCCCGCACGGCGATCCAGGAAGCATTGGTGGCTCTGGGGGCTGAAAGTTTGGGGGCCACAACAAGCGCAGCTGCAGGCCTCTTGAGCGGCACAAGACAGGCGAAGCAACTGGATAGTCCCGCGGAGAGGCAGAAGAAAAGATGAAAAGAGGTATCAGGATGTAATAATAGAAGTCGGAACAGTCGTTCTGCTACTTACCATGCGCCTATCGTGAAGCAGCCCTCGATACAGAAGCGTGATCCAGCTCATGACCTCTTCGTCTTGCATTCTGCCGAGCAAAAGGCTAAGCCTTACACTAGAGCCAGTGATTGTAGGGATCAGTAGTACTATTGTTAGCTCTAACTGCCTGTTGAGTGCACATCGTTTTATCGAGGCGCACCTAGCCTTGTGAGTGTGCAGGTGGCCTGAAGCCACGAGGGGGGCTGAACTCCCCATTCGCCTAGGATGCAACAGCGGGAAGGTACTTGAGTAGCGCGGAAAGCGCAAGGCGGAAAGCTTTTAGTATGTCGCAGAATACGCCTGAACTCGGTCATGCACTTATGGAAATTACGCGAGGGTGTATGAAGCTTGAATCAGTATTGTTGTGAATGTTGTTGTATTCGACGCGACTGCCCGGGTGGGAAGGAGTTCCTGAGCTTCGGCCGCGGCTCGCTCGCTTGACGTCTCTGCCAGCTTGCACCCATGCGAGTACTCACCAATCTCGGAACTGCTGACAGACATTACAATCGTTCTGTACTGCTTTGTACAACGACTCCGTCATCACGAGACTACAGCGAGGTCGGATTAGCGACGATCCGCGCGCGAGAGAGCTTCAAGCCAACTAGCTTCAGATATTCCCCACACGGAACTACCGGTCGATTACAAATGACTGTGGAGAAGATAGCTCAAAGGGCGTAATGTCAATTGACCTCAAACATCTACTTTTTTTCATATCTATCCTCGTCTTGCTCGCAGCTATCGATCATCACAGTTAAGCAACAATGTCGTCGTCAAAGGTAATCCTGTTTGACCTCCCTAGCAGAGACGGCGCCGCGTGGTCGTTGAACCCATGGAAGAGTACGTTTTATTTTCAAGTTAACTATGGTACGTTGGAAACACTAACAAGCTTGCAGCTCGCATGATCTTGAACTACAAGAAGATTGACTACACGACCGAATGGGTGGAATATCCCGATCTCGCACCCAAGTTCAAATCCCTCGGCATTCCCCCGAATCCCAAGGACGCACATGGCTATTTCACCGACTACAGCAGTCCTGCTATCAAGCATGCAGACGGAACCTACCAAATGGACTCATGGCCCATTGCTCTCGAGCTCGAGAAGCAGCACCCGAGCCCTTCTTTACATTTCGACGATCCGATTGTTGTGAAGATCAGGGACCTCCAACCCAATTTAATGGATCCGCTCAGATCCCTAATTATCCCTCGGGTGCCAGTAGCATTCTTGAATAAGCCAAGTGCTGATTACTTCTACAAGACGAGGCAGGAGTTGTTCGGGAAGCCGCTGGAACAAGTAGAAAAGGATGCTAATGCTGAGGAGTGCTGGGAGAAGGCCAAAGCGCCAGCGAAGGAGATGGGTGATCTGCTGAGGAAGAACGGTGGCCCGTATTTCCTTGGTCAGACTGGTATGTGAAGACGACTTCAGTGGAAGATCTGAATTATGCATGCTAATCAGAAAGCAGTCTCCTATGCAGACTTCATTCTTGTGTCAATGATGCATTTCATCAAGCGCGTAAGCGAGGATCATTTCAAGAAGCTTATGTCTCTTGATGATGCCTTCCCAAAGCTCTTCGAGGCGAACAAGCAGTGGTTGGAGAGAGAAGATTAGTTCGTCCTTTGCACGTGACTTGGAGGATCAGTCGACTCAGTCTAGATTCCCAACAAGTACCTTGGCCTTGCGCAACACTTCTCGATCTGTCTCATAGAACAGCAACTCTTCAGCATCAGGATACGAGAACAAGCCTGTCTCAACCCCCTCTTCACCAGGCCCCTTTGTTTCACCAGTACTTTCATACATTATCGCAATATACCACCAAATAATCTTGACACCCTGACCCTCTCTCACAGTTCTGACAGTAACCATGAAAGGCTCCACTGAATTGTGTAACGTGCGCGGCACATCAGGAGCATCCGCCGCATCACCTACAACAGGCGTTCTAGCAACCATGTCCACAGGCAGGATATGACATCTATACCCAGTTTCCTCGTACACCTCGCGCAGTGCGGCCTCTCGATGCGCTTCTCCGACGTTTCGCCGTCCTTTCGGTAGTACCCACATATTTGATTGAGCGAGGTGAATGAGACAAATCTTCTGGCGAGTGGGGTCGTGGGCAATGGCGCCGCAGCTCTCGATGAAGTTTTCCGAGGTATATTGGCGTGTCGGACAGGGCGATTGCGCCATGCTGTGTGTGTTTGAAGATACGCCCGGTATGGATGGTGAGAAAGTGAATCGTGGAGGTGCATGATCGACGCCTAAACTGTAGCTTGTTGGTAGTCGCGTTGGACCAATGAAATCATGGCCAGCGTAAGGATGCAAAGAACCTCGTATTCGGTGACTCCAATACTCTAGTACAAATTCTACTAGCAACTTGCCGCAAATAGAAGGTCCGATAACGCTAGCCTATGACTCCCAGCCTTGAGTAACCTACCTGTCGTGAGTAGGGCGTGGTGCTCTAAAACATGGAAACATCTCTAGACTTGTCTCAACATCGCTTCTTCGTGCCACTTTCAACATGCCGTCTACCCAAGATATCGTCATACGTTCAGTTCCCTTCGACCATCCAGACAGCGTTCAACTCCGTACCACCCAACAAGCCGAGATAACTACTCAATGGGGTCCAGATTGCGGTATTCCACCATCAGCCGCTGACGTTGCAGTCTTTCTTATTGCGTACCACGACGGCATACCAGTAGGATGCGGTGGCCTTCGCCCTCTTACTTCAGCTTCGGAAAATGCACGCAAGAGTTCCGCTGAGATAAAACGGATGTTTGTTGCCCCAGCATACCGGGGCCGATTGAGCAGGGATGATGAGGCACGCACTTCGGTTGCGCAGCTGATACTTGAGCAGTTAGAAGGCGAATCGCGTAAAAGAGGGTTACCGTGGTTGTTACTGGAGACAGGCGTCGATATGACAATGGCGAGGCGCTTTTACGAGAGATGCGGATTCGCCCAGCGGGGAATGTTTGGGAAATACTCGTGGGCCGACGGGAGTGTTTGCTATGAAAAGTGGCTTGGTGGTTCTGTGTCGTGATTCCGGCCTGGCGAAGGTGCTAATTTGGGAAATGGAAAAATTGTGTTTTGCTTAACTGTGTTCTCCGCGAACAAATAATGGTGAATGGGTCCTCTCCAGGATATATACAAAATTGCCCACCTTTGGTCTGTGTGTTACCGCATCTTTGGTCCTCTCATTCCGTACTTGCCAGTCATTGTCCTCAATCTCGCGCTTCTCCACTAGATGCCACAGATCAGCTGGATGTGGGAAAGCTACACCTTGAGGTATCACGTCCTTTGCGGATGCATCCAGGAAATAGAAACGATCGCTTGAGTAAGACAGAGCGATCCAGCGCGCCCCGGGTTTTGTCACGAGCGCTAAATTCACAGCCATGACGACTAAAGGATGAATAAGTTCCGGAGATTTGGCGGCATCCAAATTGAGGGGTTCATAGGACCGAAGTGCTAGCGGGTATGGTGAAGGAACAAGGACGTCGTCTGCACAGGCAATGGAGTCGGATGTTGACTTGTCGACTATAACCGAATAGGTAGCGCGCTTGCATACGCGCATCACAGACTTGTAGTCGAGCAGATCTACAGCGTCCCAGCGCATGCACGCGACATTGGCCCTCGGATCCTGGTAGATCTCCTGTTCGCGGATCTTGCCAACCTCAATGGCAACTTCCGAATAGTCCAAGTTGTGTATCTGTTGCGGGCTGTCTACATGAGCGCGCAAATGGTAGGATAGTAGCGAGGTGCCGCAACCTATGTGGACAAGTTGGGGCTTGGGCGTGGGTGTAGCGTCTAAAGAATCGACAATGTAGGGATCCAGGACATTGGGAGCCTCGAGCCATTCAAAAGGATCCGTGTTGGAAGCGAAGCGATGGTTCCAGTAGGCTTGCGATCCGAACGAGGGCGGTTGCTTAGAAGGCATTGCGACCTGGGACACACTGGCGTCAATACTACTCTGCGATTAGTCGTCGTCTCTCCACTAACAGATCGAAGGTGAGTTGCAGCCGAAGCGCGTGTACACGCGCGATATGGGTGAAAAGGGGCTTGTTGCCGTGAGGAAAGAAGTGAGGAGAGGCGATGATGCCCAAACGATTAATTGTAGGTATGCGCCGGCCCGAGCTTTCTCCGGCAGCTGAAGATCTTCATCCCACGGTTCTGCGGACTCCCGAGACGACGAGCATCACCACCCACAGCCATGGCCACCCTCCAATCGATACCGCGCTTCCTCCTTCCCCGGGGCCCGCTGCTCCTGCGACCTCAAGCCCGCGCCTTCCTCCCACTGCCCTCACCCACCAGTGTCCGCCATGCCTCCATTACCCCCAAGGGCCTGTCAGAAGAGTTCCGGAGACGGCGAGAAGCACAGCAGCAGAGGGGAGCGCCCGTAATACCGCAGCCCGACAAGTACCGGCCGCCGTCACATAGCAAGCGAGCCCCGAACCGGAATCTGGAGAACAAGATCTATGGCGCGCCCGTATCGGAAGAAGACAAGAAGCGCATGGCATCCAAGAAATACCCCAATATGATGAGTCCAGAGGGCACCTTCTCGCATTGGTTCCTCCACAATCGGGCAATTCATCTGTGGATCACAATGGTAGCGCTCCCTTTAATACCCCGCCTGATTGTCCAAACGTCCCCCCCAGGCTAACCCCACTTTGTTCAACAGGGCATACTCGTCTCCCTCGCCATAGCCGCATGGTACATGGACTTCATCTCCAAGACCGTCTTCGGCCACTTGCTTCCTACACGCAAAGACTTTGTCCGCCACCCCTTCGAATCCACCTCGCGCTTCATTGAAGTCTACAAGATGCACATGGCGCAGACGTCGCAGCAGTACCAGCAGCAGAGGCTGCAGAAGGCCGAAGAGGTTGAGAAGAGGAAGCAGTTCCGATTGGAGAGAAAGAGGGAGGCTGAGGAGAGGGGTGAGGAATATGTTGAGGACCCAAGGTATTACGTTGGTGAGGATGGTATCAGGAGGAGGAGGGTGAAGAAGTGGTTTGGCATCTGGGAGTGAGGTTGTCTTTGGGCAAATCATTCTGATCACTGAAAAGCACACCAGCGACAGGTGTAGTGGCCAAGATTGGACCGTATCGCATTCGAGGACAGTGTAGGATATGAGTCATGAGCGACAACAAGTCGTAGGACCGTCATGACAGGAGAAGTCAACAACCCAATGTTCGAGCCCCAACTTCATTTTCGAAATGTGGGCTATCGTTGTAACGAGACGTGTACATGGAAGTATGTGTATTAGAGATTTTGATCTCATCTATCAACAGGAATGAGAAATCAGGCACATCTCCTAGCAGTTCAGCAACAATAATGCTGCGCATTCCAAAGAGATGCCTAGACTGCTACGATAATCTATCAATCCCACCTCTCCTTTCTTCTTCCCTCCTGCCAACCCAGACATCATCATCTGGCGCCATACCCCTCTCTACTCCTTCCAGCCCACACAACCCATCAACTTCCTCAGGTACCTTCCAACCCCCCATCTCTTGCGTCCTAGTGGCAAACACCATCATCAAGCCAGCCTCGGTATGCCAGCCTATATGGCAATGAAACGCCCACATGCCTGGATTATCCGCCACAAATGATATCAACAGCCACCCGTATGCTTCTACACTTGCCGTATCCCTCCGCAGCGGATTAGTCAGATTGAGATGACTTCCAACATAGTCGGGTTCGAGAAGGGAAGAAGGTGGATACCCGTGTCCCTGAGCGAGGACGAAGAACTTGTAGCCATGGAGATGGAAGGGGTGGTTTCCGTCGTCTAGATTCTGTATTAGGATCGTTATGGTCCGCGTCGATTGCGTCTGATAAATGAGTTGGTGCAAAGGGTCAAACGTGTCCGTGTCTAGAATTCTTTCGTGAACACTCGACTCGACGGTCCGTGTCGAAAGCATGGTGTTTAGGATCGGTGAGGTAGCATTTGTGCGAAAAGAACTATCGTTCAAACAGCCTCGCGAGAGTCTCCAATCCCCGATCTGGAACGAGGAGCGGAGGTAGAGGGCGTATTGAGTATCGATCTCCGGTGGTGCTATTGCGATGACAGGCTCCAGAGTCGAAGTGTTCAGGTCCCGACATTCGACATCGATAATCTCAGGCCAATCCTTGCTCTTTGGTACAAGATCCTTCGTTTCACTATCCGTTGTAGGATAGTATAGTATACCCCTAACTTCTTCTTGCAATTCCGGCTCTTCATACGCAAAACAGTGCGTCACCATCCTCGCACGCATCCAATACGCCTCTTTGTTCCCGTCCTCACTGGGTGGAGTGAGGACTATACTGTACCGCTGCGCAGGGTTGATGTTCAGCCGATGAACTGATTGAGGGTACACATCCGTGCCATCTACTTCTGTGACCTGGAACTCATGTTCGTCAATTTGCAAGGCAAATTCTGCAAAAGCCCCAACGTTGAGAATGCGAAGTCGTGTATTGCTCGTGCGCGACAAGCTAAACAAAGCATTGCTAATGCCAGATGATGAACAGTTTCGATTCGGTAAATCGGCGCAGTCTCGCACGTTTCGTCCGTTGATCAGGGCAGATGGGGGAACAGGCTCATCGTTTTCACTGCCGGGGGAGAGGTACTGCATAAGTAGGTCGGAGGAAAGATCGTAATAAAAGTCCGACAGTAGAACTACGCGGTCCTGTTCATACGGTACCTTTTGCAATTCCATCTTCTCTTCTCCGTCCCGGGCGTGTATGATGAGCGGTCCCACGAGTCCATCTGACGCTTGCATGCTAACGTGCGAGTGATACCAGTACGTTCCCGTTTGCCCCGTTACATTGAACCGGTATGTGAATGAATGGCCTGGGGCAATCGGACACTGCGTGACTCCCACTGTTCCGTCCATCCAGTTTGTGCCGTTTTGGTAGAGACCGTGCCAGTGGATAGATGTGGCATTGGTGGCTTGGTTGCGGACATGGACAACAAGCTCATCGCCTTCGTTGCACTCGATCAGAGGCCCAGGAAAGGTGCCATTGATGAGTATCATAGGGCGATACACTCCGTCAGGATTGAGAATGTGGTCCGTTACTTCCCAAGTATACTCCCGGGTCGTAGGTGGAGCGTTAAAATCCCATCCTGAAGAGAGTATGTAGTCTTCTTCCGGTCGAAGTCTTGCAAGACTAGAGGTAGTGGATGGCGAAGCAGTGTGCTCGCTGCCGGTTAGTCCTCGGTGCACCAAGACGATAATTGTGGAAATGAGGAGAAAAGCAACGGTGGTGACTCTGATCCATGGCCGCCGAGGATTGTGGTGCTGTGCGGTTTCGTGCTTATCGGTCCAGCGCGGTCCCCGATCATCTTCTGTGTGTTCGCTATCGTCGTCGGTAGATGCATGTAGCAAGCCAACTTGCTCCTCGGGCTCACGTGCGTTCGAATTAGACATGTCTCTCATGCCAAAGCTTTGGTCTCGGCCCATCGCGGCTAGCTTCCACAGTCCTTCATCAATTCCCGGCCAGTCTCATAAGAGCGTTACACAGTGTTCGTGTAGCTGTAATCTCTTCGATGTTTGATGTCACTGCCCTCAAATCCCTGATCGTCCCTGTAAGTTGGTGGCAACCGTCACTACCTGTCATCTCATCCAGGGAG